>OLGV01000049.1_pt1 | contig 48373 bp, 50 predicted proteins | sample 1605761 | NCBI WGS metagenome assembly OLGV01 (sample SAMN03283245) | human gut metagenome | biome: human-associated habitat; material: feces | host: Homo sapiens | place: Peru | collected 2012
TGAATACCGCGTTGAAGAAAAATGGGTGGTTCGTTATCTCACCCCGACGGGATATGTGCTATTGCAAGAGGAAACACCCTATACCCATGGCTCGCACCCGTTTGTAATAGGTGCTTTCCCTCTCGTGGACGGCGAGATACACTCCTTTGTGGAAGACGCTATCAACCCGCAACGAATGACCAACCGCCTTTTGTCGCGTATCGAGTACCAGCGTATGAATGACATCAAGGGCTTGTTCGTTGTGAATAAGAAAATACGAACGAGAAGTAATGTTGACTTAAAGGAAATTGCAGCCACAATTACATCGCCTGCTGGTGTTATTGAGTTAGACTGGGAGACTGGAGAAGAACCATTTAAGAACATCCATAGCACAAGCAGCAAGCAGGACGATGTGCAGATGTTGGGGCAGTATATGAGCCTGCTCAATGAAATCACAGGCGCACACGGTGCTATGCGTGGCGAACAAGCCAAGAGCGGAACACCATCTTCACTCTATGCGCAGGAGACACAGAACGCCAACAACAACATCGCTGATATGATGCAGTGGTATAATGGTCTTATTCGAAAGCGCGACTACAAGATTATGCAGGTTATTCAGCAGTATTACACCGACCGCCGTTACCTCAATATCGCAGGTAAAGACTACAGCGAGGAAAGCAAATGGTACGACCCTAACAAAGTGCGCAACTCGCAGTTCGACCTCGCACTTATCGAAAACCAGTCGCAGGGGGTATTCCGTGCGCAGAACGAAAACTTGCTGATGATGTTGTTGCAAAACGGAGCAATCGATGTAGAGACCTACTTGGAGAGCAGCACCTCGCCATTCGCTGACAAGATGTTGGAGCGTATCAAGCAGAAACAGCAGGAAGCCGCCGAAGCGCAGGCAATGCAACCACAAATTGCAGTGCAATAAGGTAGTGGATTGACAGAGACTTTGAATAATTCAAGAACGAAATACAGGAATATATGAAAACATAATCTCCAATTAATGGCAGAGAAAAAGAAAAACTCTCTGTCAGTAAAAATACAACATTCAGAACGTTTGCAGACAAATGAATGTTATATACAGCCACGTAGCCGCCCGACAGAGAGTAATAATCTATCGCGGCTACGTGGCATTATTATATTATTAAGTGTGTCTGCGGCTGCAAAAGTACAACTTAAATTTCAAAAATCCAAATGAAAAGCGAACTTTTTGCAAAAATCCTTTCTGTTGTTGCAGAGACGACAGAACTATCAACGGAGATTATTCTCTCTCAAAGTAAAACAGAAGAATGTGTGGCAGCACGAGCATTGTTTGTGCATTTTTGTTGTGTTAAAGGAGTTCCGACTTGTGCTATCAGAGACTATCTCGGGAGGAAACGAAATGATTGCATAACGCATTATCATTCTACGTATCATATATCTCATAATCATCAGCCTATTTCCGTAATCTTGCTACCATTATTGAACACAAGTTGTCGTCAATTATGATATAAGTCTCTGTATATTTGCTGATAACATACGGATAACTATTAGGCTATCAGCATAAAAGTCCGTACTTTTGCAGTGTCGGAACGGAGAGTGTTCCGATACCAATCGCAAAAGGGAAAAGATGCGGACAAATACCTATCATTATGGACGGTAATACTTTAAGCCCTGCTGATGTAATGTTGATGACCAAGCAACATTGCAATCGCGGAATGGCGGCAACAGGTGTCGGTCTTGCGGCAGGTCTCGGTGGTGGAGCGTTATTGCTTGCTATCGGTTTGGGCTGGGGACTGAACCAAGCCTCCAAGGCGCGTGCCAAAGCAGCCGAACAAGCGGTTGCAGGTAACAAGGATGCGTTGAATATGATGTCGCAGTTTATGCTGACCGAGCGCACCTCCCGTGAGACTTGGCAGAACGTGCATACTCCGACTATCAAGCAGTATGTTGATGTCAGTTCTACGGCTCAACAGGGTCAGCAATCCACGGCTTCTGCCACGGCAGAGGCTTTGGCACTGGCTATTGCGCAGAACAGCGGAATTAACTCGGCTATCTCGCACGACAGTTTTCTGAAAGTGCAACGCTATTCCTCTCCGCAACCTTGCGGGTGTGATACTTGCGGCAACTAAACAGAGAGAGGTAGTACCTCGAAAGCGGGGTACTACCTCTTTTAATCATGTAACCGTCATGTAACTATCATATAACAATTATGGCTCTGTTTGGAAATAAGACCTCGTATGATGTAACACTATTGCAGACTACTTCAAAGGACTCTTTGAAGCGTTCCGCACTACTGATATGCGGTGGTGATGTAAAAGCCGCCACGGAAGTATGTGAGTATTTTATGAAAGATATGCCCAATATGCCCGACTACGACCCGCAAGGCGTGTCGGCATTGACACAAGCCAAAGATACGGCGTTGGGCATTCTCGGGTGGATAGACCAAAACCAAGACAAGGTGTTGGGGTACTATAATATCGTCCGTACAATGATGGGCAAGGCGGGCATATCCATTCCTACGCCTGCCGCTCCTGCTGATGTGCCACCTATACCATAGTGCAGTATGCTGAAGCCATATAAGATAGATATGTACGTGTATGCCATGGACGAGCGGGAAGCGCGTGAGTTGGAGCGGTCTCTGAAAGACTTTGTCAATCGACAGCGGGAGAGGGGCGTGGCGGTAACCGCCGAGAAACTGAATGCTATGCTCAAGCAGTATGGCGACAATATACTAATCACTAATTTTTTACGATAATGGAGAACAATAAACAACAACCGAGAACGATATTTGATGCAATCAACGAGAATATCGTGAATATGTCTGAGGATATGAACCTTATGCACGGCAAGGTGGACGACCTACTGGCAAAGGTAAATGTACTATACAACGCCCTTGTACCTGCGCAGGTGGGCGAGGAGGAAAAGCCTAATGCTGTCGGCGATACCTCTGAGGACGAATAAGTAGGCAGCAGTAACTCTTAAAATCAAGAGAGTATGAACAAATTACAATCGCCTGTTATTACGCCTGTGTTGGCGGCAGGCAGTACGGCAAGTCCGTATTATGTGCAAGTGAACATCACCCAGCGTCTATGCTATCCCACGTGTGTGGAGAATACACCCGTATTCGCCCCACAATTTGCGTTGGTAGGCGTGTCGCAAGTGGGTGCAGGTCAGTATGCGGCAACATTCCGTGTGCAGGGTATTATCTCGTATGTACCGTGCAACGGCGGTTGTTGCACTAAGTCTCAACCATTGAGTGGCACATTCACTATTCCTATCGCTTCGGCTACAGCTCCCACGGCAGTAACGATAGCAGCAGGAGCGACCGTGAACGCTGTCTCTGCAACCGCGTGCCAGCAATGTTCACGCACCTTTGTGAGCGAAACGCCGTTGAGTCTAACCGTAACAGTAGCGGGCTAATGTGGGTGCTGATAGCCATAGCGGTGATGATGTCGGCAACGATAGCCGTACACTTGGGCTTGCCACAAGCGATATGTTCTGTGGCAGCCAGAGTGTGCAAGTGTCATAAATGTTTGTCGTTTTGGGCAACATTCGGGGTGCTATGGTGGTTTCGTTTCGATATGGTAGCCGCTGTGCTATCAGCATTGGCTATGGCGTATTTGTCGAATTGGTTTGGTATATTGCTAATATGGCTGAACCACAAATATACAGAACTATGGCAAAGAGTAAACAGAAAGAAGAAAGCGCACCGATAGGTCAGCGTCTTATCTTTACAAACGTAAACCGAGTGTATCAACCACTACCACGCTTTGAGAGCGGGTGCAAAAATTGTTAGATTATGGATTATAGAAGTATGATTGAAACTGCCGTTAAGAATGGCGGTGGCGAAAAGGCGATGTGGAAGTCTGTAGAGGCGACCAATGCGGCTATGGAGTATATCCGGGAGAAAGACCCTGCCAAATATCATTCTCTGTTGCGAGACCTGCATGAGGACTTGTGCGGAGCACACTATGACAAAGAGTTTGCAGAAGCCGACGTGGAGAAAATCTGCTACACAGACGCAGCAGGCAACGAACACCACGGCGCACACTGGACTATGGAGCAGATAGAGACGGCAACGCAGGGCAAGAAATTTCCTGACGGTACTACGCCGTGGGACAGATATGTGGCGTATAACGCTGCTTATGCGGATTTCTCCAAGAAATTCGATGATGAGCAAGTGTTGGATATTGCTTACCTGTTCTTCTTCGCCGATGAGGATTGGAACGGAAAGGGCAAGGTGTGGGAGTATATGTCGCTGAACGGATAGACTATAGGATTACATTTTACCAAATAAATAATCAATCACATGCCGATTGGCAGAATTGGCTCTATCCCAGTTGAAACTGATGTAGTATTTTTCTGCAGTGCTTTTGTCCGAATGACCGAGTGCCTTGCTGATAACATCGTGTGACACACCAATATTGTCGGCAAAGGTAGCCCACGTATAGCGTGCCATATAGAAATATAAATGGCGGTCTATCTTCTTTCCTATATCCTCTAATAGTTTGCTCATTTTTCTGCGAAATGTCTCGTATTCGTACCGCTCTGCGAAATACAACAAATGCTCTTTGCCTGCATAGCGGTCTATTATCTCCTGCGCCTCTGGCTGAATGTGTAGATGTATCGGCATTGGTTCGGTATGAGCTATCTTTTGTCGCACAAAAACAAGATTTCCTTTTTTGTCTGCTTTTGGGAAATGAAATAAATCGGTAGGATTGACACCGCAAATGTAGAACGACAACAAAAAGAAATCGCGTGCCGTCTTTTGCATACCTTTCAGTTCAAGTGAAAGCAACGCATGCATATCTGCCAATGATAGAAACTCTTTTTCTTTATAGGCTTTTTTAATGGTGAACTTACGGAATGGGTAAACATTCGGAGATAACCTGTCGGCTTTGATTGCTGCATTGAACACCGAACGGATATACCGAAATATAGCCCCTCGGGAATTGATAGACAGCCCCCGTTGTTCCAGCCATCTATCAAATGTGACCAATGCAGGGTAAGAGAGTTCATCAAAATAGATAGTGCTTTTCTTCATATACTTTCCGAGCATATCGCGTGCGTACTCATACCCTTGTCTTGTCTTAACAGCACGGCAGGTTGAGATATACTTATCCATCTCCGAGGAGAATGTGGTTTCGTCTATTTCTTCTTGATTGCCTTTGCGCTTTACATACTCTTTGATACTTGCCGCTGTTGCGCGTTGGAGTTTACCCGCGTAGCCCAATTCTGTAATGGCGTTCATATATTCGAGGTACATCTGCTTTACATGTGCATTGATTGCGGACGCATTCGGGAAACTCTTATCTACGACTTTTTCGAGAGTGCCGACAAATGATTTTTCCGAGACAAACATCTTCGTACTTACCGAGGTAGAACTATCCGCATTGCATATTTGTATCTTGATAGGGAATAGTCCATGCGTGTTATGTGTACGCTTGTCTAAAATAATGGTTAGTTTTGCCATATTATATTATTATTGATGGGTTAGAAAAAAGTTGCAAGGAAGTTGCAAGGTTTTGTGTGTTTTCATTTGCACCCTAAATGCACCCTAAATGTACCCTATTTGCCTTTTATTGATGCGGGATTGAGCGCAAAAGGTCAGCGGATTTTGCCTATAAAGCAAAATGAGGTATTACAAAAACTTGTAAGTACCTCATTTTTAATATATTATATTTGTGGTCTCAGTAGGGCTTGAACCTACGACCCCCTGATTATGAGTCAAATGAGTACTTAGTGAGTATCAATAACTTATGTCATATTTGCAAAGTTGTTGCAAGGTTTTTGCAAGGTTATGTGTGGCTATACTGCCTATCAAAAAGCCGCTCCAAACGTGCAACGCGGGCTTCCAATTGCTCCTGTTTTGCGTTGTCATTGCTGTCTGTTAGCACATCACCATTCCCACGGAGCAGAAACTCGGCAGAAACGTTGGGACACAATTTTGCTACGGCAAGAACAACACGGATATCCAGATTGAAATGCCCGTTGAGTTGGTTGGTAACTGTAGGCTGATGCATACCAGCCTCTTTGGCTATTTGCATAATGGTAAGCCTGTTGATTTGCTTGGCTTGCTTTACTCGTGCCAGCAGTTCCAAAGAAGCGGGAGTAAGTGCTGTATTAGTTTTTGTTATCATACGCGGGCGGCTACTATGTTCAGTTGGGTGTTGCATTGGTTACGTTGATATGCGGAACGGTCGCGGCAGCGGACAGAATGGCATTTTGTTTTGACAATTCGCTATTTTGCTTTACAATATCTCTATTCTGCTCCATTATTTTGTTATGATTCTCTTGTATATGGTTCTTGTATCCATTTGTGATGGTCAGAAGCATATTTTCTGTCTTTTCGATACAAGAAGATAATTGGCAGATCATTTCGTTTGTTCGGTCGATACGTGATTCAGAATCACGATATAATTGCAGGAACGTCGATTCAATTGAATGCATATGACGACCAATGTTATAATTCGAGAAAATAATACTCGCCAACGCGATAAGCGGGCATATAATACCTGCTATAATGCACATCCACATAATGCTTTCTTCCATAATAGAATAAATTTAAGGGTTAATTTATATATGATTGCAGTACTTCTGCACCTTGTCGGAGTTGTAAGTATCCTCAAGCAAACGATAGAATGTATCCGTCATTCGGTTTAGCAGTTCTGTATGGAAATCATACATTCCATAACTGCCGCGGTATATACATTCGCCATACTTAATCACAAGCAAGTCGCTGCTACTGAAATTGTCGCACTCGTCCTCTAATATATCCGAGATATAGCTGGGAAGATATGGATTGATTTCACCAGCAGTATAGCCGAAATAATGTTTTTATAATTTTGTATGCTAATGCGTACAATGCACACAAAAAACCTATTCCTCCATAAATAGTGTGCCATATCTGTTTATTTCTAATAGCCTCAATAGTAAAAGTAAGAAGTCCCCAAGTAAACATTATCCATATTACATAGGCGAATACCATTAACAAATAGTGCATAACTTTCATAGATATAGCGATTATTATTTATGCATGTGTGCAATTATTCCATACAACGCTATTGGCAATACTGCGGCTATGGGTAGTACAATAAAGTAAAACTTTGCAACCTTTATATTATCGTCTGTATCGTATCTGTCGAAATCTATATAATCAATGCATATACTAAACAATAATAAGTAGTAGGCGATGCAGAATAGGACTGATAGGATAGTCTTGTAATGTGATTTGAACCACTTTTTCATATACTTATTGCTTGAGCAGTAGTTGGTACAATTTCTCCTTGTCGGCTTTGAGTTCGGCGATTTGCTGTTTTAGTTCCGCAAGGTCAGAGTTGGCTATCGTTTGCGTACCAATCGAACCGATGTTTGTATTATGATGCCCATGGCTGGAATTATCTATATTGATTTCCGTGGGCTTGTTGGTAATGAGCATATCACCTGTACCACGGAGCAACCATTCAGCAGAAATGTCGGGACGATAGGCAAGCAATTCTGCTATCACCGTAGCAGACAATTTAGATTTGCCATTAACTTGTGAACTGATGGTGCTATGGCTTATTCCACATTGCCGTTCCATTTCATTCGCACTAACTTTCAACTTCTCCATGCAGGTTTTTACTCGCATTTTCAATGCCATTTCCGTATCCATAATCCAAATATATTAGTTGTTCCGTCTGTTTATCTTCTTATTATTTGGAAGATAATTGCGGAAAAATGCACATTTTTGCACTTTTTTCTTCCAATTATTTGGAAGTTTCCAAAAAATGCACTACCTTTGCACCGTCATTTGGTAAAGTTATACAAAAGTCGTGTCCGAAAACGGCTACCAGCGGAAGCGTCTGCGGTTACATTATAACTCAAAGATATAGTGTAGAATTTCTATCTAAATTGGTGTTTGCAAGAAATTCGCTGCAAAGGTACGTAAAAAATATAACTTTACCAAATGATTTTTAATAGTAAAATATCAAAAACAAATAAGTATGGAAAAATTTATGATTAGAAAGTGGTTGCTTTCTATGTTTGAAGGTGAGGAGCGAATCCTGCCTGCAAGCAAAATGAAGTACCAGAATGTAAAGGCTTCTACAAGCCAGATGAAGACACTCGGATATGGAGAGTGGAAAGTAAGCAAAAAACGCTTAGGCGATTACACACGGATAATACGTATCAAATAGCACGACTATGACAGCACAACAAGCAATCGAAATGGTCAAGGGGTGGCTTAAGACACCGCTCCTGCCAAACAAAGCCAACAACCCGCTGATAGCAGCCGCCAACGATGGCATTTTGGCAGCACAGAAAGAGATACGTTCTATTCTCGAAACATACGAACTCACAAAGGAGGACTGAGACAATGAAAACCAAGCGTATTATCAACGGCATAATTTGGGCGGCAATCTGCATAGTCTTATGTACAGGCGTAACTATCGAATGGTACTCACAGGGTTGCGGGGCGTCGAGCCTCATAGCAGGCATAGCGATGTACACATCGGTCAATGCGGCAATAGCATTCGGAATAGACCAGACCATACAAGGCAAATAATTAAAACACACAAGAACATTTACAACAAAATGTATAACAGTAATCATCCCGACAAATGAAAACAATCAAACTCATCCGTATGGAACTGCGGAACTTTAAGGGTGTAGCCCAAGCCGAATATGACTTCGGAGACCGTGCCGACATTAGTGGCGGAAACGGAAGTGGCAAATCGACAATCTTCGAGGCGTACCTGTGGTGTCTCTTCGACAAGAACCCCGTTGGCAACACCCCTAAGGTTCAGCCCTACGACACAGCCAACGAAATCAAACACCAACTCACCACCTCCGTTCGTCTTTACATCGAACTCGACGGCAATCCACTCATCGTGGAACGTACGCTCAAAGAGGAATGGGTCAAACCCCGTGGCACTACCGAACTCGTCTGCAAAGGCACAAAGAGCGAGTACGCCGTCAACGAAGTGCCTATGAGCAAAGCACAGTACAATGCCAAACTTGCGGACATACTGCCGCTCGACAAATGGTTTATCCTCTCCTCCATCGGTATCATACCCGCCATGGAACAGAAGACTTGTCGTGCCGCCTTGCAGGCTATTGCTCCAGCGATAGACGAGCGTGCGCTTGCCAAGCCCTATCCGGCAGTGGCAGAGGCACTGAGCGAGGGGCGGAGCATAGATGAGTTGCAGGCTATCACGAAGAAAAGCCGCACGGCGAGTAAGCAGGAGTTGGACGGCATACCTGCCGCCATTGACGCACAAGACAGACTGCGTGTGGAGGACGACTTCAATAAGGCAGAGGCGGAGTTGCAGGTGGTAGAGAGCGACCTTGAGGCACTGAAAGCGGAGATGGGGAGCCTACAGACGGCGGGCATAGACGAAGACGCACAACGCCGAGCCGAAGAGCAACGCAGGGCATTGGCGACCCTCAACGGCAGGATAGCCGAATGGGAGTTAACGGCGGAGGACACCTACAACACACAGCGCAGGCAACTGAACAATCATCAGAGCCAACTGCAAGCAGAGGCGGAGAGCATAGCGCAGCGCATAGAGATGCACAAGCGGCGTGCAGAGTCATACCTGTGGTACATAGAGGGCGAGAAAAAGAACATAGTCGGTCTGCGTGAGGAGTGGATGCAGAAGAATGCGGAGGTGTATCAAGAGCCGGCGATAGAGAGCGTCTGCCCCACCTGCGGACAGCCATTGCCCGAAGCGCAAGTGAACGAGGCGAGAGCCAAAGCGCAGCGGGTATGGAACGAGCGTAAGGTAGCCGCCCTGCAAGCCATTCAAGAGAGAGCCGAGATAAGCAAGCGGAACATCGAGGGTTTTGCCGAGCAGAACGAGCAAGACGCAGCGCAAGACAAAGCAGACGCCGCCCGCTTGCAGGTGCTGAGAGAGCAGGTGGCAGCCTACGAAGCCAAGATGAGCTACCTGCGCAAACCCGAGCAGGTGTTGCAGGCAGCCGAAGAGTATCAAGCCGCCTGCCAGCAGCGTGATGAACTGCTATCGGCACTCAATGCTCCCAAGACCTCGCAATCCGACAGCCGTCAAGAGCGCATAGCCGACATCAAACGACAGATAGCCGAGCGGATGGGTAAGCGCGACGAACTGATGGTGCGCATTGCGGGCAGAGAGACGAACAAGCGTATCGACCAAGAGCGTGCACGGTTGGAAGAGCGGCAGCGCAACCTTGCCGACACTATAGCGCAAGCCGAGGGCGTGGAACAGCAAATCCTCGCCTACCGCAAAGCCAAAATTATGGCGGTCGAAAACGGTATATCCTCGCTATTCACTATGGTGCGCTGGAAAATGTACGAACCAAACGTAACCAACGACGGCGAGAAAGAGATATGCCAAGCCATCATCAACGGCATACCCTACGACCAGCAGAACCGCGCCACACAGGTGAACGCCGCTATCGACATCGTCAACGGCTTCGCCAAAGCCTACGAGGTCAGCTTGCCACTCTTCATCGACAACGCCGAGTCCGTTACCGACATTATCCCCACCAACGGACAATGCATTACGATGACAGTGGTCAAGAATAAACAATTAGAACTCACTAATTATCACAAATAACTTGCGTGTCTGAAATAATAGTGCGTACTTTGCTACGCGTAATAGAATACGCTAATAATCAATAAATTAAACATTCACAACAATGGACAACAACAAACAAATGGCAGTCAGTCCTGTCGCAAAAATGGAGGTCGTGTACAACACCCTCGGTCAAGAAATCAAACTCAACGCCAACATTGTTCGCCAGTACCTCACCAAAGGCAACGGCAATGTAACCGACCAAGAAATCCTGCAGTTCATCTCAATCTGCAAGTACCAACAACTCAACCCATTCCTCAACGAAGCCTACCTTGTCAAGTTTGCCAACAACAGAGGAGGTGAGGATAACGCATCAATCATTGTCAGCAAGGAAGCCTTTATGAAACGCGCCGAGGGCTGCGCAGAGTACCGCGGATTCCGTGCAGGCTTAATCCTCAAGCGCGGCACGGAGGTAGTGTACGAAGAGGGAGAGTTCATGCGGGACGGCGATGTACTCCTTGGTGGCTGGGCAGAGGTCTATCGCAAAGACCGCGACTACCCGGTCAAAGCCTTTGTGAACCTCAAAGATTATGATAAGGGACGCAGTACTTGGAACGCTATCAAATGCACTATGATACGCAAAGTAGCCATTGTACACGCCCTGCGCGAGGCATTCCCAACACAACTCGGTGCTATGTACACTATGGACGAGCAACACCAAGTAGAGGATATCGCCTACGAGGAGGCAGCCAATGAACAGCGTGTACAACAGAACGCCAACACCGAAGAACTCCCCGACGAAGAAACGGCTCCGGAGAAACCAAAAGCAGAAAAGCCTGCTGAAGCGCAAATGCCTGATGTATTCGCTGGAATGTAAATGCAACTCACGGTTTTAAATAGTGGCTCAACGGGCAATGGGTATGTCCTGCAAAACGGCACAGAAGCACTTGTGTTAGAGTGCGGAGTTCCGCGGAAGGACTGCCTTGCTGCCCTTGGCTGGCGTACAAGCCGCGTAGTTGGCTGTCTGCTTACACACGAACACGGCGACCACTCCAAGTACGTGCGCGACTACTCCCAACTGATACCAGTCTATACCTCACAAGGCACAGCGGAATCATTAGGACAGACGCGGCTGCATACACTTGATCCGCTCAAAACAGTACACCTCGGCGGTTTTGCCGTTAGACCAATCCCAGCCCAACACGATGCCGCAGAGCCTTTCGCATACATCATTGACCACCACGACATGGGTCGCCTGCTCTTTGCCACCGACACTTACTATCTCCGCTACCGTATCCCGCACCTCAACCACCTCATGGTGGAATGCAACTACTCGCTGCCTATTCTCAATGCGAATATCGAAGCAGGGCTTGTGCCCGCCGCACTCAAAGAGCGCACGCTCAACAGCCACATGTCTCTCGAACACCTCCGCGAAATGCTTTCCGCCAACGACCTTACACGCGTTGCACAGATAGTACTTATCCATTTATCTGCCCGAAATGCCGATAAATCTGCGTTCTGCCGCGAGATAATCGCCGCCACAGGCAAAACTACCATCGCTGCCACTAAAGGGCTTCAAATCGAACTCAACACTACTCCGTTCTAACAATGAAACGAACAAACTAAAAACTTTCATGCTTATGGACAACAATCTTAACAGCACAACATCTGCAAGTCAGGAATTACGAATTAAATGGTGGTTCTTGCACAACCCGGGTAGAGAAATAACCAGTCTTGACGCATTAAGGTTATTCGGCAGTATGGAGTTTCCCAAACGTGTCTCCACGTTGGTGGCGCAAGGGTTGCCCATCAGCCGCGACAAGACGATACAGACGGCAAACAACAAGCGCGTAAAAGCCTACTATATCACCGAGGAGAATGCAGCAAAGTATATGGCTGCAAATAATATTGCATTATGAAAAAGAAACGTAATATCAATTCGCCGTGGCTATTGGGAATGTCTGATGTATGTACCTACCTTGGAGACATCGACGAGCGGACACTCAAGAAAGCGTTTATCAACAAAGGGCTGCATCCACGGAGCAGTCTCGGAAAACTTAACTACTACCACAAAGATGATGTGGACAAGTTCCTTGCTGAACACAACGAATGGCAAGAGGTCAAATGAAAGAGGAATATCTAAAAACATACGCTTGGATGAACATCTTGCGAGGTGGTGTACTGCGGGATGTCTATGCGCTCATCTATCAACTCGAACACGACGGACGGCGCAAAGGTACGGTGAAAATTAGTATAGGCTACATCAGCGAGCGGTTAGGATACAGCAATCAAAGAAACGTGCAACGTGCTATTGCGGAGTTGAAAGAAATGGGATTGTTGGAGGTCGAATACGGGAATGGAAAAAGGAGTATCTTTAAGACACAGACCCCTGCTAATATAGCACCCCTTACAGAGGGTACAGACCCCCGACAATTTAGCACCCCCGACAATTTAGCACCCCTGACAAATCAGCACCCCTCCCCTGCTAAAATAGCACCCCTTACACCTTATATAACTAAAGATAACAGAGTAGATAATTCTTCTTCATCGCCTGCGTGCGCACGTGAGAGGTTGCAAAAATGGTTTGAGGAAAGCAGCATAAAAGAGTGGGCAAATATGCTGCTCCAACGTAACCATTTCGACAAAGACACCACCTCACTACTGGACGATTTCTTCGACAACGATTTCGAGGTGCGTGAAGACTGCGAACAGAGCAGGAGAATGGAGGTGCTGAAACATTTTCAAAACTGGCTACCGAAATACATCAACAAACTAAAAAATGAAAACAACAATGAGCAACATAGCAACATACGTGCAACAGCCAACAGAACTCCAGCCGACACAACCGAAGGAAAGCCTTATAGCAGAATATCGCAACTTGCGAACACCAAGTTTGATATTGAGTAGCATATGCTGCCGCAACTACGAGGAAGTGCTAACCTCAAACCACCCAACACTTGCAGAAATGGTGCAACGCAGTAAAAATAACAATGCTTTCGTACTCTCGTATATCTCCGCGGCTATCGTCTCCTACCTCGACTTCATCGGACGCAGGCAGACCATGGACGACCGACAAGTGGCAGAGACAGCCGAACTCATACTCTCCGAGTACGCCACACTCAAGTTTGACGACATCGCGCTCTTTATTCGCCTTTGTAAACTTTCCCACTTTGGCAAACTCTACGACATCAACGGAGCAGTCCTCCTACAATGGCTGCTAACCTACATCCAAGAGCGCAGCCGAGCCGCCAACCGTCTTTATGAGCAACGCGAGAAAGCACGCAAAGAAGCAGAGCAACACAAATGGGAAGAAGAATGGCAGGCAATGTCCCCAACCGAGCGCGAACAATACAACAATCAGTTCTCTATAATCGTCGAAAACATAGCAAAGCAGAAATCTATCCACAAGAAGAAAAAAGATAATAACCGACAGAAAATTATGCTGGAGGTGATAGCCGACAATGAAGATTTGTACGACCATATGCCGCAAGAAAAGGCGGACGAACTGATAATGGCAAAAATAAATGCAAAACTGAAAGAAAACAAATAACTAAACAACTATGGCACTTACACAATCAAAAATGACCGCTCAATTAGAGCAGGCGATAATGCTCATTGACGATGTGCGCAACGCACTCGAAAACGAACACCCCGCCATACACCAAGACCTCGTGGAGGTACGGTGGTTCAACACGGCAGAGGTACAACCAGCCAACGAGCAAAAGGTAATAGTCCGCACGCAGACAGGCGAGGTCTATTTCCTCACATACCCGTTCAACCATACCAAGTACCCAATGTGGTGGGTGATACCACAGAATAACGAATAACCCGCAAAATTTAACTTCTGACGCACGATAATCATAAAAAGGTAAGATTATACAACCCGAACAAAATTGTGCGGCAGAAACAAAAAAAACAAACACAGCAATGAGAAATGAAACCGAATTACGGAACGCGCTAAAGGAGTTAGAATCGCGAATTGACCTACACAGGGAAAGCTCCTACAATAGCATAATAATAGCAGAGGTGCACGCACTCAAGTTCGCCCTTGGCGAGGTGTGCTCATTATAAATGAGCAAAACAATAACCTATAAAACAACAAAGATTATGGCAACAATCATTTATAACACAGACATCGACATCGATACCGACGATGTCATTGAGAAAATCCCCACGGAAGAATTAGTAGAAGAATTATACATAAGGTGGCAGGAGGAATATAATAATGATGCACGAAACGCCATCGAGAAACTATTGTCCGAACACTATTCGCAACAATGTAGATGTGTACAGGATAAGTTCGACAGCAGTTCCACCGCTGCACTGAACGTTCTACAAGACCTACTCGGCATGCAGCACGCGACCAAAGAGCAGGTAATCGAGCAACTGAAAAATGTCTTGTAGTATGGCAATAAGAACTTGTAAGCATTGCGCTTATTGGCAGGGTGGAGACGGTGCAACGTGGTGTGACCACGGACACTGCTACACAGAACCCGACCACTACACGCATTGCTACTGCTCACGAGAGGAGTGGTTCGAGAAAAGACAGTTAAGTTTAACTTTTGAAAAATAAAAACACAATGAAAAGGATTAGTTTCAAAGACAGCGGAGGTCTGAACCTCACGCAAGCCGTCCTGTCGGGACGCAAGACAATGACACGGAGAGCAGTCCCTTATCGGGTAGAGACAGACGCAATGAAGTATGCAGAAGGCGAGAGCAATTATACACGTGCAAAGTTCGAATACGTTTGCCAACACTCCCCCTACAAGATCGGCGATGTGGTCGCCATTCAGCAGGCGTACCAAGAGTATTTTGGAGAAGTGGATGCCACAAAGAATAAATTTAGAAAAACAATAGGTTGGACTAATAAGATGTTTGTCCGCGCAAGCCTCATGCCCCACCATATACGGATTACCGGTGTATGCGTAGAGCGATTGCAATTAATACCTTATGAGGATTGCCTACGGGAGGGAGTGTACAGAGATGTAGATGGTGGCAAAGTTATTGGCTATCCTTTCGGCGTGCCATTCTACTACACGTTCACGGGAGCAATCAGTAAGGACGAAAAAAACTTGCATTGGGCAACTCCCCGCGAAGCCTTCACCGCACTCATTGATAAAGTCAGTGGACGCGGAACATGGGACAGCAACCCGCTTGTTTGGTGCTATTCATTTGAATTGGTTGATTGACAATGAGCGAACTAATCATTGACAGCGTTTACGGGTGGCGCGAGGACGACTACGATGGCTATAACGACTACTACGTTAATACCGAGTACCACCGCTCCGAGACCACTCGCAAACGCTGTCAACAACAAGATGAAGAAGATGACGAATAAAGAACTACAACGGAAGATTGACGGCAGCATTCGCCTGCTGCAAGCCATTCAGAAATCGCACCCTGATGATGTGATAGAGATTGCATACAGTGGTGGAAAGGACAGTGATATTATACTGCAACTTGCCAAGGAGGCGGGTATCAACTATCGGGCAATCTACAGGAACACCACCATAGACCCTCCCGGAACTATTGCACATGTTAGAGCCATGGGCGCGGAGGTGTTACAACCAAAGCAGTCGTTTTTCAAACTTGTAGAGCAGAAAGGTACGCCACATCGTATTCGGAGGTTTTGCTGCGAGCAACTCAAAGAATACAAGGTACTCGATGTTGTCGTTATGGGTGTACGCCGTGCAGAAAGTACCAAACGCGCAGAGCGTTACAAAGAGCCTACAGAATGCCGCTACTATGGTAGCAAGAAGAACTATGTCGAAGCCGTATATCCGATACTTGAATGGAGTAATGACGATGTGAGGGATTTTATACAAGACAGAGGAATTACACTTGCTCCAGTGTACTACGATGAGAATGGAGATTTGCACGTAGAGAGGCGGTTGGGGTGTGTAGGTTGTCCGCTTAAGAGTAGAAAAAAACGTTTGGAAGATTTGCAGCAATATCCGAGTATAGTGCGAGCCTACGCAAGAGCGTTGGGGAAGTATCATCAGACACACGATGTTCAACTATTCCGAGACGAATACGAGCGGTTAGTTCGCGACTTGTTTTTTGATGAACAAGATGAGTTCGACAATGCAGTCAACGGTGGTATGTTTGGAGACACCGAGCGTGTGGACTGCAAAAAGTTTTTAGAAAATTATTTTAACGTCAAATTTTGAAATTATGAACGAAAAATTTCACGTGCCGTTCGATACGGCAATTTTACTCAGAAAAAAAAGGTATAACAACAAAGTGGATTATTATTATCTACCAAATGGGGAAATCTGTTTGGCTGTTATTACGGAAGTAAGCAATGATACGCTTGACTACGAGAACAACAGAACCATTGCCGCCCCAACATACCACGAAGTGTTGGATTGGCTGCAGGGGAAAGGAATATACATCACGTGTTACGCTCCATTGTCAAAACCTGTAGGGAGGTATGCAATATCGGTATTCAATAGCAATACCAATAATATCAATGATTGGGGACTGTGCAGAGATGTTTATCCAACACGCGAAGAAGCCATCAACGATGGAATACTCAAAGCGTTGGAAATGTTATAACAACCCCACACCGCAGGGGGTAAAAAACGGACGCGGTAAGTAAGACCAGAATTTTTCATTGTGCTGGCAGGTTTGTCCGTTCCTGCTTTTTTATCTAACAAAAAAAAGACAAATGAAACAACAAGACAAAGAGAACCTATTCACAATCGGTGCGGTACTAACGGCAGCGGCAGAGATATGCCTGCGGGACAGCGACTTGCAGCACCACCCGCACGTAAAGCCGGGTGCAAAGTACGTACTCACTAACCTACTGCACGCTATGGAGAGCGTCCGCCACTGGATGGGGAGAATGTCAGAGGTAATAATTGCCAACGACAAAGACAGTGCCGATGTGTACGACACGCAGTACTACAATGCGAATAACCTTGTGCAGTTAGCAATGATGTACTGCGACATCACCAACAGAGCGAACCCGACCTCCGATGAGGATTGTCGTAAAATGGTACAGACGCTGCTGAACCTCGCCCTCAAAGCAGGTGCGCAACCGTTCAGTCAAGAACTAATCAAGAAATACGAACCGAAAGTATGATAACGCAACGCGGCAAGAGAGCACCCGAGGTACAGCACGTGTGTGATGAGTGCGCACACGCTACCTACGACACCAACCCTTTGAATTTGAGTATCGGGGAGCGCAAGCCCACACTCATCATCTGCGCTTTGCAGCCGTTCCCCAAAATAGTTGTAGGCACAAGAGCCTGCAATAAGTTCAGACTTAAAAGCGACTTGTAAATAACAAACTAAAACAATAACGATTATGAGAGCAACCGAAGCCTATTTTAAGGCAAAAGAAGCAAAGATAAGGCGGATAAAAGAAGCACCCGCAAATGTCCAACCTAACAAAAATAATAACGATTATGACAACAAAAGAAATGATTGAAGTTATGCAAGCCTTCGCAAGAGGTGAGCAGATTGAGTATAGAGATAAAGGTGCAGAATGTTGGTTTCCTCTTAGTTTTGACCCTGACTGGAATTGGGAAAAGTTTGATTATCGAGTAAAGTTACAGCCAGCCTATCGTCCCTACAAGAATGCCGACGAGTTCTTGAAAGCGCAGAAAGAACATGGGATGTATCTTCATCACGATGACTTTCCAAATTGGTATCAACTGCCATTATTTGTAACTGATAAGGCAGTTACTTTATCTGATACTTTATCTGAAGTACATGATGACAGTAGATTTTATGAGCGTGAAATTACGCTTCTTAGACTTTTTAGAGAGTTCAAATGGCAGGACGGCACACCCTGCGGAGTAAAGGAGGAATGAGTATGATAAACGTAACAACCAATAGCAGAGATAACGATTATGACACGAGACAAAATGATTAACCGTTGGGAGGAGATAATCCCCACGGTATTCCGAGCCGAGGACAATATCCGAGAGCAGTTACAAGCAATCCTTGCCGCAGAACCCGACAAAGAGAAAGCCGCACAGCAGTACATTCACGCCATTGCCGTGGAGATAGTCAGCAGAGTAACTGATGAGCAACTGGCAAACATGGAGGACTATTGATTATGAACGACAGACTTTTGCAGCCACCCGCCACCTCGCAAGAGCATGAGCGAATAGAGATAGTTAAGAAGAACCAACAAGAGTACCACTTGATAGGTCGTGCTATTGCACGTGCAGGACATACTCTGTTTGAATACAACAAGGAGACCCACAAGGTACGGCGTGCGGAGATAAAACGCACGATGTACGTGTCCGACTTTAAGACTGGTGAGGTGGTATTTGACAATCGTTGCGAGGTGCGCAGGAATTGTATGTACCTGCAAGCACTAAACATCAAGAACGCTATAAAGATACTTCGCCGTGAGGGATTTGAGGTGGCAAACTAATAACTAATCAAACCATAGCAATATGAACAAAGATTTATTCAAGAACGCCAAGTTCGGTGATAAGTACAAGACACGTAGTGGGCAGACTGCCATATTCCTATACAAAGAAGATGGTCGCGTGTATGTGTTTATCAATGGGTATAGAAAACCCACTGTTGTTGCAGAGGACGGAAACTTTATGGCAGCAATGCCTTTCTGCAACACACATAGTATCAAAAGTCAGCAGGACATCATAGAGCCGATAAGTGAATAAAAAACATCTAAAAACAATAGCAATATGAAAACAATTGAAATTAATGGCAAAGAATATAAATTAGATATCGATAAGGCTAAGGAACAGGGGTTGCTTAAAGAGAAAGACAGCAAACCACGCAGTTGGGAGGAGTATGTAAAAATGGCAGAAACTGTCCAAATTGTACCTTGTGATGCGTATGCCAGTTATTTTGACAGAATAGACCAAGGAAAATTTACGTATGACCGATTCAATTCCTCTGTCGAAGCCAAAGCCTTTTGCGCTTTCGGCAAACTCATTCAGTTAAGAGATGCTTGGTGTGGCGATTGGAAGCCAGATTGGAGCAATGATGAGGTCAAGTATCATGTATGGATAATGGTTGACGAAATATGTATAGATAAAGCAATACATATTCAACATGTATTAGCGTTCCCAACTGAGGAAATGGCAATCGATTTCCTTAATACTTTTAGGGATTTAACAGAAGAAGCAAAAATGTTTTTGTAACTATGAAAGACTACCTATTGAATTTATTGCTTTTTCTTCTCTACTTGGCTGTGCTCTTTGCACTCTCTTTTGCTATATGATTGGATAGTACGACAAACGGCGGAGATAACGATGACGAGCTTGACTACTAATTGTACAGAGATACCCGAACTATTATGGCTCGGGTATCTGTTTGTTATAGTAAAAATATATCCAAAACCTGTATATAAATGAATAATACCCAGATAAATGATACTATCAAAAGTAAAGCAAAAAGTATCAAAAGTAAATGTTTAAATCGCATAAGTAGTTGTATCTTTGCACTTTGAAAAGACTTATTCATATTACAAATGCGTAATATCCTCGCACACGCAGGGTGAACGCATACAAAACAGGCAATTTATGGCATTTCCTTGGGGGGCAATAGTAGGATTAGCAGGGCAAGCCGTCAGTGGCATTGCGTCCGCTATGAATAATCGAAAGATGCAGCAGGCGGCAGACGCAGAGACTGCACGGCAGGTCGCGAGTAATGAAGCAAAGGCGTATGAAAATCCATTGTCTCGTAGTGAGAACCAGCAGGCGATGGCACAGTATGACCGCACATCCAAGCAGCAGTTGGAGAATGCACGTGGTGTGGCTACTATTACAGGTGCTACACCCGAGTATGCATTGGGAGTGCAGAAAGGCATTGCAGACGGACGTGCAGAGTTGATGGGTGGTATTGCCGCGGGCGCAAGTGCACAAAAGGACAAGTATCTGGATAAGGCAGAGAAAGCAAAGGAGCAGAAATTTGCAGACGACCAAGAGCGGAGATTAGCCCGAAATACCACATATGCCAACCTTGCTGCCAACGCTGCAAGTGCGGCTGGGAGTATCATGGATTCGTACACGGCAGGAAGACAGAAAGCGGTTGCCGTTCCGTCCGCTGGTAAAACACCGGCGCAAGTAACTTCTCAACAGCAGAACCTGCAAACGGTAACGAATGGCAACGCCCCCAAGAGCGAGAGATATGCGGCGGCAAGTCAATTGGCAGGCGGTGCAACGACACCAGAGGGCGCAGTATTACAGACTACTGCCAATGCGGCACAGAACACGCAGAAAGTTGCCACAGGAACGGCAGCAACTACCACCGCGCCAACTGTAGATATAGAGCCCGACCCGAGCGACTTCTTGGCTCATCAGGCGTGGGTTCAGCGGCAGAACAAACCCGCATGGCAAAGATAAGCAAAACGACATGAACTATGGCAGACGATAAGCAGAAATACAATCGCAATCTGACGACCACCCACGGTGACAGGACTACGGAGACTACCCACGAACCGAAAGTGACCACCAAGACCAAGCAGAGTGTAAACGGTTTCTACAACCCCGACGGCACGCCCAATGCGGCAGCACAGCAGGAGTTTGAAGCACAGCGACGCGCCACCGCCGCTGCGTATGGTATAGACCCGGAAACAGGGCGAGTACAACGCAGGTACATCTCCGACATTCTCGGCATTGACCCCGAAGTAATGCGCAAGCAGCGGCAACAGGAGGAAGAACTGAACCGTGCCAAACAGAAAGAATCGGCTCTATATAACTCTCTTGCCGTTCTCGGAGATATGATAACCACAGCAGGTGGCGGCAATGTATGGCAACGCAATGCCGACCAACACGCCAAAGAAGCACACGCCAACAACCTCGCTTTGGAGCGTGAGCAGCAGGCAGAGGACATCGCCAACAACACCAAGTTGCGCACCACGGAGCAAGCCTACGCAGCCGCCGTACAGAAACTGCGCGATTCGGTAGGCACGGCATTCGGTACGAAAATATCCAACACCGTCGAGCAAGGCGGAAAGACAACCGCCAAGACCACTCAAGGCAAAGACACCACCACCGGCTACATTGAGGGACGAACCGGAAAAGGCAGCGGTAATGGTAACGGTTCGGGGAGCAATGGTGGCAGCATAAAGACTGTAAAAATACAAGTTAAGGACACTAATGGAAACTTGGCAACTGAAGATTTCCATATTCCAGCCAATGACTTCGATGCGATGGGGCGCTATCTTTCGGCAGCATATCAAAACTTAACAGATAGCGGAAAGGATAATATAGACAAAGTTCTTGCTGCGAGTGGCATACTTCCACGCGACAATGGAGCAGGGAAAAATACATATGACGGTGCAGACTTATTGTCGAGTGGTATTGTATTCGATAACCCACAAATACGCGCGGAGTTCGTAAAAGTGATACAGGCAGACCAAACTCGCACGCCTGAAGAAAAACAAAACATAATAGGCATTATGCAACAGTATCCGACCGAAACCGCGAAGAAAAAAAGTTGGTGGCAGCGTTTTAAAGAGTGGATTAGTGGTGAAGAGGAGGATAATGGCGGGTTTAATCCCGATAGCAGAGATGAATCAATAACGACAGAGGGCGGACTATAAATTCATATAATATGGCAACTACAATTTCAGACATATACAAAAAAGCCATTGATAATGGTGTACTATCCAACAAAGTAAGTGAGGAGCGTTTTGCTCAAATGCTTCAAAACGAGCAAGAGCGCAAAGCATATTGGGAGTTTGCAAACAAACAGAAGCCAAATTTTTACTCATCCGACTATGATGTGTTCTCAAAGAATGCGTCTGCGTTGTTTGCTACCACAGAGCAGCCCAAAAACCAACCGATAGCCCAGCAGACCGAACCTCAAAATCCAAGCGTAAAGGACAATCCTGCCCCAACCACAGAAAAAGAGTATCAGGAGAAACTTGCCATACAGAACGAGTACGCTACGCCATTACCGGAAGGGACGGTGACGCCCGCTATGAAAAACAAACAGCCGCAAAAGTCGCTATGGCAACGTTTTGGAGAATTTGCATATCGGCAGGCGGAGAGTCAGCCCGAAGTGCAGATTGCTAAACAGCAAATGGAGCAGGACGCACAGCAACGTATCAAACAAGAACAAGAACGTGCGGCGGAAGAAGCACGGCAAAAAGAGGTTGCTCAGCAGATTGAGAAACGCCGTCCGATGTTTGAACAACAATGGAACGGCACGGAGGATAAAGAGGGCGATGTTGCACGACTCGACAAAGTGATGCAGGCGGCTACAGAGAAAGCCAATGCCGCAGCGGGCAAAGTGGCAGACGAGTACGCTGATGCCTATCGTTATTCGGGTATGATGGGCGGTTCTCGTCTCGCAATGGGACTTGAAGTCAAACGTGCGTACAACAAGGAAGCGTCGCCCGATGTGATTATGAACGCCTTTACACAATCATTGGACGAAGACTATCAATCCGCACTTAACAAACTGACTCAACAGACTGGCGGCGATGTTCCCAATGAGGTTTCTCGCCCGATGACGGAGCAAGAGTTGGCAGCAATGTACCAAAAGGCGGGCATTATGTCTCCGGAGGACTACGAATGGTATCGCCAATACGTACAAGGCAAACTGCAGGAAAAGTTCGCCGCAATGAATGTCCCGAAGAATAAGATGGATTACTTTGTGAATAAATTTATGCAAAGTAACCTTATCGGTCAATTGGCAACGCTCTATACGAGCACACCCTACCAACGTGCCGCGCAAATGCAGGGCGTTGATACATACGAGCAGGAGCATGACGATTTCGGTACGAAAGCAGTCGGTTTCGGTGCAGATGTAGCAGGGCTGTTGGCAGACCCGACTATGTTGGTTATGCCTATGGTCGGAAGTACTGTCGGCGGTGCAGTCGTCAGGGGAATAGCGGGCAACGCACTCGGCAAAATAGGGTATGCTTCGGCGCAGGATATAGCGGCACGCGCTATGATGCAGCGGGGTATATTGCAGACTGCAAACCGATTGGCAGGCAGTGCATTTACCTTTGCAGGCATTGACGCTACACACGATGTGGTAAACCAACTGTACCAACCTGTTTATAATGAAGAAACGGGGCAATATGAAAATGGCGATTGGCAGCCGTGGCAGACTGCAAAAGCGGCTGCAAAAGGTGCAATAACGGGTACAATCTTTGGTGGTGCAGGATTGTTGGGAGACCGCGCACAACACGTAATCGGTGAAGCATGGAATAAGACCGCAGGACTGATAGCAGGCAAGGCGACCCATTTCGTCGGTGGTACAAATGCGATGGTTGGAACATCGGTTGTGTCGCAGATACTGCAAGGACGCGATGTATCTGACATCAATTGGGGAGAAGAATATGCCAACGCTGCGGCAATGCAGTTGGTGTTTGACATACAAGGCGGTGTGCGTAACCTTGGTAAGGTCTATCGGAATGCAGCCGAATCGGGTAAGCCTATATCATTGCCCGAAGTATTCAAACTGAATTGGCAACGTATGAAAGCCGACCCCTATGCAGGTAGTTTTACGCAGGAGGAGATAGAACAATTCAATAAAGCAGGGTATCGGGGCAAAGACGGATACGAAATACTGCTGAATATGAATGGCGGTAAGGAGTATAAGACCCTCAACGAACTATACACTGTGTTAGACCGTATCGCAGAAGACCCAACCATTGATACTCAGGCTAAATATCGTCTTGCAAGTCTCATCTATGGCAAGACAGATGCCAATGTGCGCCCGGTTATGACTGACTCGTATCAAGACGAGCAGGGACGCTATGTGGTTCGAACGTATGACAATGCTGGACAGACGTATGAAACGCGATATTTCAACAGCGAGCAGAAAGCACAAGATTTCCGCAATGAGCGTCGCAATGAGACACAAGGCAATTTGAAAGAGTGGCAGGAAGGAGTGATTAAGAACTACTTCTTTGCTACGGAAATGCAACGTGTGGCAGATGCTGCCGTTGATGAGATACAAAAGCAGTATCCGCAATACACGAGGGAGCAACTCTACAACATTATGCGTGAGTCTATGCTTAATCCTCATACAGATAAAGGAAAAGCCATTGCGCAAGACGGCGAAGCAAGTGCAATCCGTAGCATGTTTGAGGAGTATTTGAGTGCCAATAGACCGCAGTCGCTTGATGTATTGGGAGTAATACGGCAAAACACGGCAGATAATTTTGGTATCACATTAGAAGATGTGCGTAACATCACAAGCAAAGACTATCGCGACTTGGATATGCGCGAGCGTGGTATATACGACGACTACGTTTCTCGTTTGTCTGACGCTATGCCAAGACCTCAAAAAGCCGCAGAAACACAACAGACCACTGAACCGCAACCTCCGCAAGGCGGTGCGGGCACAGGTGTGCAGGCATTGCCAGAGACTATTCGCAAAGAAACCGCTGCAGAGGTTGAACCGAATATAAACAAGGACGATGGTAATGTCTATGCTGTAACGAGAGCAGATGACGAGACAAAACGAGGATATGTCGTCAGTGGTAAGGTTGAAATTGACGGTACCGACCCCAATGCACCGCGTATCAGCAACAACGATGTCGTTACCGTGCGCTATGAGGACGGAACTGTAGAGCAACTATCTGCCAGAGACCTTAATCTTGCAACCACACCGACTCCTGCAGCAGATGTTATTCAGAATATAACTGATGAGCGTGTTGCTACCGCACAGGTAGCAGAGCAAGTCGCACAGACTTTCCGCGCAGGGCAGGAGGTTACTATGGACGACGGCAGTGGCAATACCTATACCTCGCACGTAGTAAGTGTGTCAACAGACGGCGTAGAGGTGGAGATTGAGAACGCACAAGGCGAACCCGATACCACCATTATCCCGAATGAAATAGCCCTTACTGCTTTACACCCAGTAGAGCAGAGACAGAGACAGCCCGAACAACAGGTAGAAAAACAAGAACCATTCGAGTTTGTTAAGACAGACCCATTCGGTAATCCGATTGTAGTGGAACAGCCCGAACAGATACCTACTACGCCACAGAAGATAGTGCCAAATATTGACACAATGCTTGCCGATGAGTTAGGTGCGAGCGTGGTTGAGTATCTGGGGGACAAGGCAAGTGCCATAGCCTATTTGGAAGCGGAGCGCGACAAGGCAGATGACGATGTCAAACGTTTGGCAAAGCAGAAAGTAACCCGCTACACCGACATTGCGGATTTCAAGCGTCAGAACGATGAACTGCAAACCGCCAAGAAAGCCGCTGCCGACCGCTACAATAAGTTACAGAACGCCATTGCTATCGCTAATAACTACAAGACACAGGCAGAGCAAGCCGAAGAAGCCGCACGCAAAGCACGTGAGGAAGAAAAACGAGCCGCCCGCCGACAGACACAAATCGCACAACTCTCCAATACTGCTCCCGCTGAGCGCTGGCAATCCGCACCGAAAGCAGAGGGCAATGAGGTAACACGCACTTTGCCGGACGGCACAGTCATCAAAGGGCATTACGTATTGGTTGAAGCGGGGGCTGCCACACCGAGCCACGACCCGTTCAACAGCTGGAACACCTCCAATGGTTTCCCGGTTACCGAGGACGGCAAGAATATCAACGACCGCGACTACAAGAACGACACGGACGCACAGCAAATCACTACGCAGATTGCACAGACCTATGACGGACAAGCCGTTGCACAAGTACCTGTCGTTTCGTCAGAGGGTATCGTATATGACGGCAACGGACGCACCATTGCAGGCAACATCGCGGCAGCAAACAATACCGACGGAGCGTATATCCAAGCCCTTGCGGATAATGCTGGTAACTTTGGCTTTGCGCCCGAGCAGGTGGCAGGTATGCAGCACCCGCGTGTCTATATGCAGACGGACGAGGATTTGCCGTACAATACCACAACCTTTGCCAAGTTCAACGCCCAAGAGAAGAAATCGCAGGGTAGTACCAACCGTGCAGTAAGCAGCAGTAAGAAACTTACAGACGCGGCACGAGACGGAATGTTGCGCATATTGGACGACTACGGAACACTCGATGCATTCTTTGCTTCCGAGAATGGTGCAAAGGATATTGTACGCTCGTTGCTTGATAACGGTATTATCACCCAACAGGAGGTGGCAGGACTTACCGAGAATACCGACCGTGGTTTTGTCCTCAGCCCCGCGGGCAAAGACTATGTTACAGACCTGCTCATCGGCGGTTTGTTTGATGAGCAGACTATCCGAATGCTCGGCAATGACAAAGGATTGAAACAATCTATCCTTCGTGCAATGCCGTCTATTGTAGAGAACAGACGTTTGGGAGACTATGCGCTGACGGATAACATTAATAATGCCATACGCTTGCTTTATGAAGCACGACAAGCAGGTGCGGCATATCCTTTGTACATACGTCAAGTGGACGCTTTTGAGGGGAAAGTAAGCGACCGTTTCTCTCCTTTTGAAATGTTGCTGGCAGAGGAGATGTCATCAGGCGTGGAGGACTTTCGACAAGTGCTCAACCTTTACAATAACTCCGCACGAGACGATGCCAATGGGCAAACGGGCTTGTTTGAACCGCGCACATTTGATGATATAAAGAAAGAAATACTACAACATTATGGAAGATCAACCGACCAATCAGCAGCCACCGCAGCAGAGTCAACCCAAAGCCGACCTGCAAACACGCAAACTGAACCTCCTGTACCAAGCACACCAACAGGTGATGGGCAAGGAGAAGTAGCAAACTTACCAAACGCAAGCCAGATTGCGGAAGAGGTAAATCAAATCAACAATACACGGATGTCTATTGACGATAGTCGTGTAAGCAATGAGCAGTTAGCCGAATTACAGGCACTATATACGGCGTGGAGAAGCGGTACTGAGGAAAACCAAAGCGAAAACTACACTCGTCTAAAAGACAAAGTTACGGAATTGAGCAATCAACAGTACTACACTATGCGCGATATGGACGAACTGACTGCCCGTATTGACGAGGAGTTAGGTGGACGAGCAGACAGAAAGAGCGGATATGCCGCAGTTCAACATTTGCTGACAAGCAATCCCGAATTAGGACGAGAGTTCCTCCGCCAAAATAATATCAATAAGGTTGAGGAATTAAAGGAATGGTGCGCGAAGCGTCAGTATAAATTGCGTGTAGGTAAAGGCAAAGAAGCACGTGAAGCGGCAGCACAGGCAAATGTAGATGCTATACTTGGCATGGCACATCGTGCTGCCGAAGAAAGTACACAGCAAGAGCCACAAGCAGCAGAGAGTGCGGAGCAAAACCAGCAATCAAACTCTGCGAAAGCCCCGAAAGACGAACAGTCCAAAGATAACGGCGGCAAAGAGCAGTCTCAATCGCAACAATCTGAGAATAAGATATTCACCGAGGACGCATATGAGGCAGCCCGCCGTCGTATGCATGAGCGTTTGAAAAGGCTGAACGCCGGATTAGACCCCGAAATGCTTTCGGACGGTCTCATTATGGCAGGCTATCACGTGGAGAAAGGCGCACGCAAGTTTGCAGAGTTTGCCCGCGAGATGATACGTGAGTTTGGCGACAAGATACGCCCTTACCTCAAATCGTTCTACAATGGTCTACGAGACCTGCCCGAAGCAGTCGATTTGTCGAAAGAGATGGACGACTACAGCACCGTGATGCAGTTCGATGTCAATAGCATTTCTATAGAGAGAGCAAAAGAGACGAAAAAAACGTCAGATATTTTGCCAAGTGCGGGAGAATCAGTAACTTTACAGCCGAAAAAGGTAGATGTAGAGGGGTTGTTTGGTGCTTTGAATACAAAAGGCGAAGCAAAACTCAGCGACCACATCGAACAAGAGTCTTTGTCGTCTGCAAATGCAGAGGATACGCAACCGATAGGCAATGTCATACAAAGCAAGCACACTAAGACAGGCGAAGACATCTGGATTGTCAAGCCGTCGGAACGTGTAAGCGATGACGAGTTTAAGTTGCTCAAAGCCCGTGCAAAAGCAAACAACGGCTACTATAGTAGTTTTGCCAAGAACCGCGGCTTTATATTCAAGTCTAAAGAGGACGCTAACAATTTCAACAACATAAGCGATGAAGAGATTACAACAGACCAAACAAGCGCAGATACAGAAACTGCTGTCCGCACGGCAGAAACTGTTGTCGGAGAAACAGCGACTATCACAAGAGATAGACGAGATAGTAACCGAGCAGAGGGAGAACCCGGCACAGAGAGCATTGAGGGAGGGGTACGAGAACCTCGGAATGTAGAACTCACCCCCGAACAGGCTAATGAGCAGGTTACTACCCGCCAGCAGGCTATTGCTAAGATAGACAATGCCAATGATAAAACAACCGACCAACTCGCCGTGTTGGGTTTCTATGAAGCCGACACTTCCGACCCGACAAAGCTCCACGAGTCGTATGGCTATATCAAGACGGCAGAGGCAAAAGCCGTTAAGGATATTGACCGTCTTGCAAAACAACTTGCAGACGATTTGGGTATAAAGGTAAGCAAGCGCAAGACGATTGCCAAAGCAAACATTGCACCCGCGGGCGGGAATATATCATTCCGTTTGCCATTGGAGAATGGAAAGGAACTGTATCTTAGTGTAGATATAGAGCCGAATTTCAATGATTACTATCGTGCAGACGGAGATGCAAACTCGTTGGTGGCAGACCATATGTTTTGGCGCATAGAAGACCCGCAAGCCAATGGAACAAGCCGTTATCTAACATCCAACCAAAACTATGGTTTATTTGAGCGTGGACAAGTGACGACCACGTATGCTGACTTGCTACGTGATATTCGCAGAATGGGCAGAGACTACCTATCAGCTATTCCTACTGGTACGACCAAGCAAGAAATAGCCAAACAGATTGCGGAGAAAACCACCCGCAAAAAGAAAGATACGACCCGCATTGCCGACACTCAGTCCATGCTTGACCTTTTCGGTGATGTAGCCGAGACTATGAACGAGGGTGCGCAGCAGGAACAAGACGGATGGAACCCACAAGCAAGTACCGATGAGGAGTTGCAACACGGCTATAACGTAGGCGATAAGGTGCCGTATCAAGGCAAAACGGCGGAAATTGTAGGCTTTGACAATGGACGGCTTGTGTTAGACCTAATGGGTAGCGGTTGGAATACCAAACTTGCAAGATTTGATGAGATAGAACATATAAATACAAACAACAATGGAGACACCACCGAAATACGAACTGATGGGCGGGGAGAAAATGGCACCGCTCAAACCGAACCAACCCGACAATCTCGGGACGAGAATGGAACGTTGGGAGGAAGCGAACAACCGCAAGATGAAAGACCTGTCGGCAGACGAGTGGATACAGGTAGTAAACCACATCGGGTGCATGACGGAGAGCGAAGCGCAGGAACTCCTGTACAGCCTACAGAGCAGACTGTAACCCAATCCGAGCAGACGGATATTGAGCCGTCACAATGGCGTAACACGCATAATTTTCACGCACGCGGCGGTGAACGTCTTTCGCCCACTGCGCCTAAGGCACGCTACGAGGCGAACCTCGCGGCTATCCGCTTGTTGAAACAACTACAGGACGAGGGCAGACAAGCCACCGCCCAAGAAAAGGACATCCTTGCACAATACAGCGGCTGGGGTGGTCTTGGCGAGTTCTTCAAAGGCGAACCGGGTACAACGTATTATTCGCAACAAGGGGAGCAGTCACCGTATCAAGTCCTGCAATCCTTACTGACTGACGAGGAGTTGCAAGCAGCGCAACTCTCCCGCAACTCCGCATACTACACGCCCGAAAGCGTAATCAACAGTATGTGGCAGGTCGCCGAGCGTTTGGGCTTTAAGGGCGGCAATATCTTGGAGGGGTCGGCTGGCATCGGCAATATCTTTGCCCTTATGCCGAGCGATATATCTCACCGCAGCAACCTTACAGCCGTTGAGATAGATGACATCACCGCGGGCATACTCTCGCAACTATACCCTGACGCGACTACATACCACGCAGGTTTCCAAGATGTGGATATACCCAACAACTCGCAAGACCTTGTTATTACAAACGTGCCATTTGTTACAGGGTTGCACGTTTATGACAAGCAGGAGAAAGACTTGTCGAAACGCTTTGGAAATATTCACGATTTCTGTATTGCAAAGAATGTGCGCAAACTGAAACAGGGCGGTTTGGGTATCTTTATCAGCAGTAGCGGAACGCTTGACAACTCCAAAGACTTGCGTGTATGGCTCAACAATGAGGGCGATGCCGATGTGATTGGTGCATTCCGTCTTAATCGTGAAACCTTTGGCGGTACAAGCGCGACATCGGACATCATCGTGGTGCGCAAGCGTGTAAACGGGCAGAAAGACCCACGCTCCATTGATGTACTTGACACTGCAACTGACCGCATAGCCAAACAACCACAAGACGAGGTGTTTGATAAATACACCAATCAATTTAAGAAGCCAGCAGATAAAGAAATAAAACTTGTGTATAACAAGTACTTTGTCGAGCACCCGTTGAGTATGGGAGGTGAGATGGGCTTCGGTTTTGAACACGGCGACACTCGCTGGGGAGGGACTACGGCTGGCTGCTATCCAGAACCGACTATCAACCAGTCCGCTCGTTTGAAAGATTGGATAGATAGTATCGAGCAATCGGAGCAGTTACCAACTTATGACGAACTGAAACAAGGTGCGCAAGTACCCAATGGCACGTATGAGACCTACGAGGGTGCAGTTCCCTATGGTTCGTTGATACTTAACTCCAAGGGTGAGATATGCAAAGCATACCACGGCACTGCCGTTCCTGTAGAGGGTATCAACTCCAATAAAGTAAAAGGTTACTCAAAGTCGCAAGTACTGAAAGACTACAATGCTATCAAACAAGCCATTGACAACTTGTTGCAGGCACAGACAAAGAATGTGTCGGATAGCGAGTTGAAACCCTACTTGCAGCAACTAAACAAGGTCTATGACGATTTTGTCCGCAAATATGGCAATCTGAACCGAAACACCTCCCTTGCATTCTTGCGAAATGATGTACAGTGGGCAAGTGTAGCCGCTATTGAGAAAGTCAAAGAAACGGTCGATGTAAACGGCAAAAAGAAAATACAAGTAGCCAAAACTGACTTGTTCAGCAAGCGTGTAGTCGGCGTGCAAGCCGTTCCCAAGGCAGAGAATACCCGAGACGGTATCATTCTGTCTATGCAGCAGTTCGGTACAATCCGTCCCGATAAAATTGCGGAATGGTTGAGCAAACCCACGGACGAGGTTGAGAAAGAGATTATCGGCACTCGTTTGGGTTTCCGCGACCCACAGACAGGTAACATACAAGTGCGCTACGAGTATCTGTCTGGAAATGTACGTGAGAAATTGGCTTATGCCATGGAACACAACGAGAACGGCTCGCTGGACGCCAATATTGAGGAGTTGCGCAAGGTGATACCTATTGATATTCCTGCGCACTTGATAGAGTTCAATATCGGCTCTACGTGGATACCGAAAGAGTTGTATTTGCAGTATGCAAAGGAAAAGTATGACTTGGATAATCTAAAACTCAACCACGTAGGCAGTGCATGGGTGTCTAACGATGTATGGGGGCGGAATGAAAAGAACCGCTCTGAAGGTGTGTACTCCGATATGCTGGGTATTCAAATCTATGGTCACGAGTTAATGCTTGCGGCTATGAACAATGTGCCTGTAGTAGTCAGTCGGGTGGAGAAACACTCCGACGGAACGAGCGAGACACGCACCGACAAGGTGGCATCGGCAGCCTGCTCCGACAAAATCAGTCAGATTAAGGACGACTTTGTAGATTGGGCAAGAGGAAAAATGCAGCAGGATAGCGAACTTGCAGACCGCATACAGAAGATTTACAACGACCGCTTCAATGCCATTGTGCCGATGTTGAAAGTGGATAAAGAATTCCTTTCCGAACATCTCCCCGGACAAAATAGTGCCAAATACACACTATATCCGCACCAGCAACAAGCCGTTGCACGAGGTCTGACACAAGCACTTATGCTTGCACATGAGGTCGGTACGGGTAAGACCATATCGCTTATATCCACCGCAATGGAAATGCGTTGTCTCGGTACGGCAAAGAAACCTATGATTGTCGTGCAAAATGCCACTACGCAGCAGTTCGTAGCGGACGCAAAGGACTTGTACCCCAATGCCAAGATACTTACCGTGAGCGACCGAGACCGCACCGCAGAGGGACGGCAAGAGTTCTATGCCAAAATCAAGTACAACGACTGGGATTTGATTATCGTTCCGCAATCGGTATTCGATATGATACCCGATAGCGAAGCACGTATGCGCGACTTTATCAACGAGAAGATAGAGGAGAAAATGCACGCTATCGAAGCCGCAAAGGAGGCAGGGCTTGATAACAATGTTACCAAGCGCATGGAACGTGAACTTGGTATGCTGCAAGAAGACCTCGAAACCAACAATATGAGCGGAAAGAGGAGCGGCAAGAAAGCAAAGGAAAAGGATGCGAAGAAAGAAGCAGAGCAACGTGCCAATACCGAGGCACGCGCACAGGCAATGCTTGACCGCAAGACGGACGACATCGAGAACTTTGACGAAATGGGTATAGATGCTCTACTCATAGACGAGGCGCACAACTACAAACATCTCGGCTTTGCCACGATGATGACCCGCGGAGTGAAAGGCGTTGACCCCAGTTATTCCAAGCGTGCGGCGGCTCTATATCTCAAGTGTCAGTCCATATACGAGCGCAACGGGCATAAGAATGTTATTTTCGCTACAGGTACGCCTATCAGCAACACAGCAGCGGAGATATGGACGTTTATGAAATACCTGATGCCAAAACAGACGCTCCAAGAGAACGAAATCTACTATTTTGACGATTTCGTGCATAACTTCGGAAAAATCAATGAGCAGTTGGAGTTTGCTACCAATGGCAAGTTCAAAGCCAACAACCGATTTGCACAATATGGGAACGTTCCAGAGTTGATGCGTCTGTGGCTGTCTGTAGCGGATTGTACGCTCACACGTGAGGTAGGACAGGTAAACGACAAAGTTCCCGAGTTAGAGGGTGGAAAGGCGCAGGATATATTCCTGCCGCAGTCTCCGTCTTTGATAGACATTATGAGTGCAGTACGTTCACAGTTGGAGATGTTCGAGAAAATGTCGGGTAAGGAAAAACGCGAAAACTCGTACATACCTCTAACTATGTATGGTATTGCCAAGCGTGCAGCAATAGACCCGCGCCTTGTGGATGCTAATGCCGTTGATGAACCACTTTCCAAAACCAATAGAGCCGTTGAGGAGATATTGCGTTCATTGAACGACAGCAAGAAATATAAAGGCACTGTGGCTATTTTCTGTGATAGTTACCAAAACAAACAGAGCGGTTTCAATCTGTTCAACGACATCAAAGAGAAACTAACCAAACAGGGCGTGTCTGCCAATCAGATTGCTATCATACGCAGCGAAATGTCCGATAGCGCAAAGCAGAAAATCTTTGATGCCGTACGCGAGGGGGATATTCGTGTAATAATGGGTAGTACCCAAACTTTGGGTACTGGCGTAAATATACAGACACGTTTGCACACACTCATTCACATGGACGCACCAGACCGCCCCATGGACTATACGCAGCGTAATGGTCGTATTTTGCGCCAAGGCAATATGCATAAAGAATGGGGTGTTCCTGTACGTGTGCTGCGGTTTGGTGTAGAAGACTCGCTTGATGTAACTTCTTATCAGAGACTAAAAACAAAGGCTGGTTTCATTGATTCCGTTATGAATGGTAAGTCAATGATTGAGAACAATCTCGAAAACCGTGTATTGGAAGATGTGGACGAGGGTATCTTTGATAATCCCGTGGCTATGCTTTCTGGGTCGCAGTATGCTTTGCTGAAATCACAAGCCGAGCGTGATTTGCGCAAATGGTCTGCACGTGCACAGCAATATCGTATAGACCAGATACTGATTGCCAAAAAGACGAAAGACAACGAAAAGATTATCGCCTATCGTAAACAGAAGATTGCCGACAATGAAAAGTTGATAGAGTTGTTGTCGCAGACATTCCCCGGCGGAAAAGTGAGTGAGTACAATATAAACGGCACCGTTTGCCATACCGCCGAGGAGGTTAAGAACGCACTCAAAGAGGTTAACAAAGATGTAACCACAGAGAGTGATGCCCTGCGCAAAGATGTATATGGCAGCAAAAAGGCATTGTCATATCCTATTACATTGAATGGAGTACCCTTTAATGTAGATGTACAACTAACCCGCAAGGTAAGTTATAAGGACGGTCAAAGCATTGTCAGCATTGAAAAGGAGGTACTCTATAGTGCTCCAACTCTCGGTATAGAACCGATTGCCTCGCCAACCAAAGTGATAGACCGTCTTATTGATATGATACAAGACGACATCATATCGGGCAAGCAGGCACGCGATGAGAATGCTTATTCCGCAGACTATATCAAGCGTTTGGAGAAAGAGAATGTACTTATGCGTGAGCGTGAGGGCAAGCCTTTCGAGCACCAAGTAGAATTGGAAAAAGCGCAGACATTGGTAGATGAGTATACCAAGAAAATGCAGGCAGAGTTGGCAGAGAAAGAAGCTAAATATGCCAACCAGTCCCATAATAGTGTCAATCTCGATAAGATGGATAGCGAGGACGATACGACCGATGCTCCCGAAGCCCAATACGATGAGTTGGACTACGATACCGACAACCTTACTGACGCACAGCAGTTGGCTACCGGCACCGGCTTATTCGCTTTGGATAACGCAGGCATTGCCGTAGAGCGTGTATCAGAAGAGCAGGCAGAACGAGAGGTGTCGGCACAAAAAAAGTCATTGGATGATACCGCTACATGGAGTGAACTAATGGTTCGCGCCAACAAAGCCGCCGACATAACATCTAATGACAATGCAAAGGTACTACAAAAAATTGAGACCGCAAAAAGAAAACTCGAAACCGCTACGTGGAGAGAGGACAACCTACACACCAAAAATGCTGCAGACGTTTCGAGTTTAGACGATGCAAAGGTACGGCAAAAAATTGATATTTCCAAACAAAAGTTGGAAAATCAAAGCACAAAAAGTATAAAGAACCCTGTTTCGTTTATATCTGATATACTGGAACTACGCCAAACAGGCAGTAGTTACTATGGCACATTCAAACTGCAAGATGGTTCGTTTATCACTTTGCGTTTGAGCAACCATAATGCAACAGTTAGCAACTTTGATAATGAGGGAGAAACAGAGGGTGTTAGTATTGTTATATCTGCACACCCGTCTGAGGGTATTCGTAACGACGGTACGGCACATGTCGTTGAGTATTTCTACCGTAAGAAAGATTTATGGAACGCTTATGGCACTCCGTTAGCAGACATACTCGGTGATATTTCCGAATTGCTACGCACTGGTGAGTATAAAGATACCACAGGACTTGCACAACGCCAAGAGGTGAATATCCCAGCCGAACTGCAAAGTGCCGAATTCTCTATCCGCCAAACACCTGCTCCTAAAAACACAGGAATAGGTTACAAAGTATTCTATCGTGGTAAAGATGGAAAACTATACCCGCCAATGGTAGCCAATCCCAATGGAGCAGACACCCCAATTGGTGTATGGCTCAATGCGGACGCTGCTCCAATATCGGGAGAGAGCAAAACAGGGCGACCGCAAGTGAAAGCAGGAGGAAAAGGAACCCAAGGAGGCAGTGGACAACTCGCATATCGCCCGGGGTGGCATCTCGGAGAGATACCATATGCACTGCAATTCAACCGCAAAGACGAGAATGGAGACAAAACACTATTCCCGAAAGACTTTGTGTGGGCAGAGGTGGAATATGCTGCTGATGTAAACTACCAACAAGAGGCGGAGAAAGAGGGAATAACAGAGAATGGAAAGTATCGCCATTCCTATGTAGGACTAAAACATCTGCCAACTGACGGGTATTATCGCTACAGAACCAATCCTAATCCGGAGACTGACCCTTGGATTATTACTGGAGCAATGAAAGTTAACCGTGTGTTAACAAATGAAGAAGTTGACGACTTGGTACGTAAAGCAGGACGAGAACCACAGCAACGCGAATTCCTCCGCACCTCCAACGGCACTATCTGCGGCTACGCCAAAGACGGCAAGATTTACCTTACCGACCGTGGTCTCAACCCCAACACGCCTATCCACGAGTACACTCACTTGTGGGTAAAAGCCGTGCGCAACAACAATGCCGAACTATACGACAACCTGCGCGACCTGTTCAGCCGCGAGAATCTGCCCGATATGTGGGACGAACTCGACAACGACCCGCAATACCGCGACCTTTCGGACGAAGCCAAGTTGAGCGAGATTATTGCCCGTTTCAGTGGCAAGCGTGGCGCAGAGCGTATGGAGCAAGAGGCACAGAAACTTATTGACGATGCCAAGCAGCAGGGCAAGCGTGCCGTAGCCAACGCCATCTCGCTCTACGAGCGTATGCGCAACCTGCTCCGCCGTTTCTGGAACTGGGTAGGCGAACACCTGTTCCATATCAAGCATTTTGGCAGTCGCGAAGAAGCCGCCGACCGCGTACTCTACGACCTCCTCAACGCTACAGACCTCCACCAACCGCCCGCCGAAAAAGACAGCCAAGCCGAGTTCTCTATTCAGTCTGCAGGAGAAAGTGCCGAACCGACATCGCGTCTTACTCGTAGCGAGGTTGTAACAAAAATTCTCGTGCAGAATGCAAAGAACGACTACAATACTATGCAGGCGGCATTGAACAAAGTAAGTCAAGATATCAAAGGCATACGTGCCGCCATGCGCTTGCAGTCGGGCTATGACCGCAATGTGGTGAGCGCACTGCTCAACCTGTACAATACGTTGTTGCAAAGCAATAATGTATGGGCGGGATATATGCCAGATACCACACAGCGTGTCGCTGCCCAAATAGTAAACGCTATCGGCAAGCAAGACATCAACAAAGAGGTAAACACCATTATGGATTACATCGTTGATGCACAAACCAAGGCAGCGCAACGCCAATGGGACAAACTCCGCCAAACGCCTATTGATAAAATTAATATCAGTGGTGTAGTGGCACAAGGCAAAGTGGCATTGCAGGGGCAATATGCACTCAAAGCACTCAATAACGCATTAGAAAGCAAACTAACAGCCAGCCAACTGGAAGAAATGATAGGCAGTGCCATGGCAAACGAGGAGAATGCCACGGATGAAAGCCTGCGTACACAATACAAAGGCAAGTGGATAGGTTACTCCATTGCCCAGCAACACATGGAGCGTATCGGACACCTCAAACAAGAGCGGCAGCAGTTGCTTGACGAGTTAGACGCCAAGCGTTCCGACAAATCACTCAAACCCGCTGCCCGTCAGCAGGTAGTGGATAACATCAAGGAGATGCTGCGTGACAACAATACGGAGCAAACAAATGCATATATCCAATCGGCACGGGACTTGCAGGACTATATTGCCGAGCAGGGCAAACGTGCCAAAGGTTTCATTGAGAAGCAAAACGCCAACCGCGAGAAGATACGCGATTTTGCAGCCAAAGACCTTGCCGGAGTAGCAACCAATCCAAACCGCTTGCGTACCAAACGTTCAGTGGCACGCTCCATATGGGACGCTTTTGCTTCGCCTATCCGTGATTTGCAGTCTATGCTACGGCTTTGCGGTATGCACGCACCCGACGGTGAGGGGTATTTGTACAACCATTTTATGCGTAATTGGATGGACGGTGCAGACCGTGAGCGTCAGGGGATTGTAGAAGCGTCTCAAACGTTGGATAACAAGATTGCCGACCTTACTCATGGCAAGTACAAGACTTGGGAAGAAGCAGCACGCAAGATTAACAATGCAAGCCACAACAAGTTCTCTGTTACTATGCTAAACGGCGTGGACAAAGACGGTAACCCTGTCAATGAAGAAATATCGTTGAATGCAGGCAATGCGCTCTACATCTATGCAGTCAATAAAATGGCGGACGGAAAAATGAAACTCGCTGCTATGAATATCACCGATGCCGATGTGGAGAAACTCACCAATGATGTCCGTGAGAAATTCGGGCAGGAGATAATCGGTGTGGTCGATTGGATACAATCGGAGTATTTCTCGCAGTTGCGTAATCGATACAACCCCATACACGAAGATTTGTTCGGCGCACCGATGGACGCAATAGAGAACTATTTCCCATTGCGTATCAATGCCAATGCCCGTCAGAAGAATGAGGATTTGGGCGACCCTGATACAGAAGCAGCACGCTTACTGACAGGAACGAGTACCGGGGCTATCAAACGCCGTACCCGCAACACACTGCCGCTGGACGTACGCAATGCCGATTTCTTCTCGGAAGTGATACGCCATATCGCACAAATGGAGCGTTGGTCTGCCTTTGCACAATGGACGCGCGATGCCAATATCTTATTCTCGGATATTGATTTCCGCAACCGTATCAAGGGTATGGATGGGACTATCTACGGCAGCGGTGAACAACTTTACAACTACATGAAAGACGCTTTCCGCGTGGCTGTAGGCACGTACAAACCAAACACGGACACCTTCTCCGAGTTTGCCCTCAACGCTGCAAAAGGTGTAACCTCGGCGAAGATAAACTTCCGCCTGTTTACTGCTATCAAACAGTTAGCCTCATTCCCTGCGTTCTTTACCTATATGACCGACGGTGTATTTGTCAAGTCTTATATGCGCAACTGGCTAAAACCGCACGAGACAACGAAATGGGCGAAGGAGACCCTGCCCAACTTTGAGAAACGTGTAAGCAAGCGTGATATGGGTGATATGCGGCTTATGCAGCGTTCCACCGATTGGCAATGGAACAAGCGTATCTTGGAGATAAGCAGCAAGTACGGAATGGCTGCCAATGTCTTGTTTGATACACTGACTTGTGCCACAGGCGCACGAGCGGTCTATGACAGCCGTTATGCAGAATACAAACAGAAAGGCTATACCGAGGAAGAAGCAGCCAACCGCGCAAGACAGGATGCCGAAATGGCGTTCAATACCTCGCAGCAGTCGTCTGAGGGGGCTTTTATGGCACCTATCCAACTCGACCGCAATCTTGCGACAGCGGCATTGACGGTATTCCGAACCTCCAACTTCCAATATACCCGAAACCTGTTCTACAATATCCGTAATTTGAAAAACAAGTTAGGGCAAAAAGAGGAAATGATAGCGTCCCGCAAACAGCAGTATATCGCCGATGGTTTGACCGAGGAGCAAGCCCAACGCGCAGCAGAGCACGACTGGAGCCGTTCTAACCATTCCGACATCATAGGCATTGTGGTATATGGTGCATTGCTCAATCTCTTGTGGCGTTTGTTTGGTAACTTCCCGTATCTTATCTTTGGAGACGACAACGACAAGAAATCGGAAATCGCCAAGAAATCCGTTACAGGCGGTGCTTTCGTCAGTCCCGTTACAGGACTGCTCGGTGGTGGTATCGTTGAGCAAGCCTTGGACGGATATGGTGATGTCTCTAATATGTTCGCCCCGGAGTTACCTTTCACGCAAGATGTCAAGAAAGCGATGTCGTCTTTGAAGAATGACCAATATGCCGAATTTACCTCGCAGGCTTTGTCCGTACTTATGCAGTCTGGTGCAGGCTTTGACCCGCAAACGGCAGCCGATATGATTGCACGGACAGTCACGACTTTGGATAGCGAACAAGACCTTGATGCTGCTAAGCAGGCACTCCGTGTATTACAGGCAGTGCTGAGTATTCCGCAGTCGCAATACGAACAAATGCTGATAGACGAAGTAATAGACAACCGCCGCGACTATCGTGATGCACTCGCCGACTACAAACGTTACATATCTATTCACAAAGCACCGCTCACGTGGTATATGCGTAGCGATGAGAGCGAGAACAAAACAGATAAGTCGGCAGAAACACGCTTCAAGAAACTATACAATGAACGTAAAGAATTAAGAAACTAACTATGCCCCGCACCCCTAACTCCGAGAAGTACTCACCGCAGAAGCAACGCGAACAACTCCAAGTCCTCTGCGGTGAGGCTATCACCCAACTGCGCAAACAAATCAAAAAAGCGGACGCCAACACGCTCGCCCGCTTTGTCGTACAGGTACTGCCTTTAGTCCTCAACGAGGACACGCAGACTACCTCCGATGTTACTATGGAAATCCTTACCAAGAAAGCCCTAAAAGTCAAACTATGCGTTCAAGAGGCTACTGAGGCGCAACAGGCTTCCGAAGAAATCGCAACAGAGGAAGAAACTCCAGATGAAATAGTATCGGAAAATGCTCCGCACTGAACCGCAACCGCTTCAGATATACCCGCATAGAATAGTACTGCCGTGTACTGTTTATATAGCACAACTCCCGCCATAGCCGTGTCGTCTCCGCCATCGCCTCGTTGCACAACGCCACCAACTCTCGCCGCGACCTCGGTCGCCCGAAACGGTCTATCCGGTCATACCCGTCCGCGTGCAGCATCACGTGATACCGCACCACCCAGCGCAAGTCATACTCCCGCACACTCCTCACCGCTATATTGTTCTCATAGCAGCGCGTGCGCCCGAACAACTCCACGGCTTGTCTGTAAGCCTTTATCCAATTCCGTATCTTCATAGCCCTATATGCTCATATCATTGATTATCGTTTTCGTTACCGTGTGTACATCTGTCGCCTTGTTCACCCGCGGCGCAGGCATCTTCTTGTAGCAGAAATGCACACCCAGTGCACGAGTGATAACACGGTCATCGTGATTGTGCTTCCCTTCAACGTTGCCCAATGAGCCGTCTGCCTTACGCTCAAATATCTTCATCTCGTCCACCGCCTCGCGACACCGCTCTACGTACATTCCCTCGCGCAATGCCCACCCAAGGTCAGCGCAAATCTCCTCTTTAGACTGGTGGTTGGTATTCCAACCGTAGCGGAAACCGCCAGTCGTTCCGACATCAGTCTTGTTGGCAATGCTACGTTTGTATATATTCGGATAATAGTCCTTTATCTCGTCCAATACCGCGCGGAAACGGCTTTCCTTACTGCTATCGATAGTATTGCTCTCTATCACCAATAGTGCATTGTTGTAGTACGCCGCTATCTGTGCTATTCTCCATGCCAGCAAGTCCGTCTCACTCTCTTTGCCTGACCACTCTGCCACCACCTCGGGGTAGCCGTCTTCGCCCTCTTGCTGCCAATATCGGTCAAATATGCACGCTATCGTACTATCAGCCGCATCGGTAGCACCTTTGCCCAAATCGACGCACACCACATAGCGGTCGTGCATATCTACCGACTTATCCACATCTGCCCATACTTTGAGATTGCCTTTGCTATTCGGTTCAATGCGTAGGTTTTGCAGGTATTGTGTCTTGTTCAGACTACTTGCTGATGACACAATTTCGCCAACTATTTTCGGCTGCCTGCACGACTGATAGCACTCCTCCAAATACTCGTCCTTGAAATACCCGCGTCCTGTGGACTGAAAAGCCTCTATATCCGTACTCGGAAACTCCGACTTCATACGCCACTCGTCCATGCCGCGCGACTTGGTACGATACCAGTTTATCGCTTCTAATGTCGCACCCAACTGCCACAACGACCATTCGTATTCCGTCATAGACGCTATGAATTCCCTATATTCCTCGTCCGTTGTACTTGTGTTGAAAAGCGAAATTTTCTTTGAGTAGATGTCTATCATAAACCACGGTATAAATACAGGAGTAAAATTATTATCCCCTGCTTTGGCAGCGGTATAGGTATTATGAAAATAGTTACCCACACCCTTTGCGGTTGATTCTTCCACCAGCATTGTATATGCACCGGGTAAGATAGAGCCCTCAATGGATTGTATCACATCCTCTGGCGACTTACCCTCGGTCTCTTTCCATATACCCACCTCAGTAAGGTGTGCCATAGATATATCCTCGGAACGTATCTTGTTAGGTTTCTGCATAGAACCGATAGAGATAGTACAACCCCTATCCTCCAACAAGCGCACATCATTGGTACGCCCGTAAGGCTTGAGTACGGTAGGAACTCCCTCATCAATGAATGTGTCGTACTCTTGGCACGCCTGCTCATACATGGCGAGTACTACTTTTGATTGTTTCTCAACATCGCCCACAATAACTGAGTTCCAATGCATCTTGTGCATTTTCTGTATCCACATCATATAGAACTGCGTCATTGTACTACCACCCCACTGCCGCGCCTTGAGCAATATGATGTAGATAGGTACACCTGCTTTGCGCAACCGCTCCAATACGGACAAATAGTATCGTTGCGCACGATTGAGGATAAATGGGTCTCGTTTACCCTTGCCTTTATACTTTATCCGTATTTGCGTGCAACACCAGTACTCAAAGTCATACTTGCAGCGCACCTTGTGAAAATACCGCCATAACGATATTTGCTGCGTTTCCGATGCTGCTCCCCATATCCGTTTGCAGGCTTTTGCTAACGACTTTTCCTGTTGCAGTAGTTTCACAACAGGTTCATTCTCCATCTCAACAGGGATATTCATCTCGATAAATGGTACGTCCTCAACGCGAATAGGCACGCGTTGTATTTCGTTACAATACTGCGTGCCTTTCTGCGGGTCATATTGCGCGTTTACATACGCCAACCGCCGCGTGTTCTCTGCTATTATGTCGCTTGGGTTAATTGACATCTGATGCTAATATCGCATTGCAGGTCTCCAACGTATGCTCGCGTTTCGGGATAAACTCCTTATATATATCAATAGCCAAGGTGTGCATCTTGCGCAATTCCTCTACTTGCTGTTCATTTTGCACTATCTCACCACGTGAAACCAAAACCATATACGGATATAAGAACTCGTACATATCAATCTCTACGTGTCGAAAACTCTCCATTCGTTCCGCAAGCGGTGGAATGGATTGACTACCATGCCCTGCTTCTTCCTGCGCTTTCTGCGCTTTCTTCTCGCGTTTAATATCCTCTTTGGCTTCTTCCAGCTGCTCATTGTATAGTGCATTCTCACTTTTCAGCAATTCCTCCATAAAGGCTATTCGTTTCTTTATCTCCCTTTCATTGTCAGTTCGCTTCACACGTGATAGCCAAAACTTGCGCTTTTGTTTGGGCAATATCGCCTTAAATAGTCGCAATGTCGGTTCAATAAACAGATACGCCCGTTCACTCACACATAACGATATATTATGCACTGTCATTGGCAGACTAAAAAATGTTTCGTCCTTACTATTAGACAGCGAATAATAGTTTGTACGCATAATCGGCAACTCATCATGCAAGCGTGCCTTTAATTGCTCTGCGGTGTACCGCATATTCAGTTCCTGTTGTTTACTTTTTACTATTTCCATTTCGTCCGGTATAATTAAAGATTATTTCTTCTATCCGATGTGCCGACATATAGAATGACTTTGCTGGTTGTTCTACAACCGTTTCGTATAACCACATCTTTGGTGCATTAGGATTTGCCAACTTGAGTCGGTTATAATTATCCATTAGGTCTGCAATCATATCTTGCTTGCGACCTCTATTTCGGCATTGGTTATTGTTATTGATATACAATTGTGCCGTAAATGGAGTGATATAGAAGCGAGGGGCTGACATTTCTTGTATAAGCGAAATAATCGTCCGCCGCGAGACATTGTTAATCCCGCTACTTGCTGCAATGATGCGTTTGTGCGCCTCTCTCAATGCGCAATTCCGTTGCTCTATAACTCTATCAGTATCCATCTTGGCTGCAAAGATACGAAAAAAAATCGAATAAGTATCATAACTAAATAAAATACTATCAAAACTAAATAAGTAAAACGCACTTATTATACTATCTTTGCAGCCGAAAGCACTTAATCATTTATAACTATGGCAAAGGAAAATAAAGAAACACCAGAGGCTAATGCGCAAGTTCCAGCACAAGAGCCGTCGCAAACCCCTAACTTTGATAAATGGCGCACCAATATGCGCGGTAAGTACGGAGAGGATAAAACCGATGAGGAGTTATACGACCTTTCTATGAGTGGCTACGACGCAGAACACGATGCAGTTAAGCGTTACAGTGCCGAAGCAACGGAGTTGGAGGATATTCTATCAGCTAACCCCGACCTTGCAGGTGTATTCTCTGAGATATTCACTCGTGGCAAAGAAGGCAATCCTGCTGGTGCATTGCGTAATCTTCCGCCCGAATTGAAACGTTATATCACAGACGAGAGTTACGGAGACGAAGCATATCTTGCTGACAAGAAAGCACGCGAGGATGAGGCGGCTGCTCAAAAAGAAAAAGACGGAAAAATACAGTCATTGCGTGAACAAGCCTTTGATGAGGTATGTCAAGAAGATGGCGTGGCTGACCCTGAAGCGGCATTGGAGTCCTTGAAAGGTGTGCTTTATAATCCATGTGAAACGCTTGACCAATGCAAAGAGCAGGTGCGTGCGTTTTTGAAGATGGTGGACTATGACAATGCAGTAGAGGCGGCTGAAGTCCGTGGACGAAATGCTAATATCACTGCGCAACGCAAGAAATCTGCTGGTGGGACAGACGGACAAGCCAACCGCGCATCAGCGGCAGGTGGGGCAGGTGCACAAGGAAGCCCATTGGCTCGTATGGCGGAGATTGGTGCAAGGGCACGAAATCTATAACAAACATTTTGAACAACTAAACATTATCTATTATGGCAGAAATTCCTGTAAATCCTGCGACTTCGGGTACTGAACCCGGTGCAGGTACAATGCCGCAAAATGCTGGTTCTGGTGCAGATGGTATTGGCAATCACGGCAGTGGCGTATTCCCGACCGCTCCTAATGGTGGTGCGGGATTGAGTGATGGTTTAACCCGAACCATTGCTCCCGGTCTTATGCGAGACCAAAACGATGAGAACATTGTGAAAATGGGATGGTCGCAAACTCCTATCAATGCGATGATGCGCGATATGGGTTCGCGCAAAGTAAACAGCACTGTGTTCAAACATTGGAGTGTTGATTTGCGAGTAACCGAGGGTGTAACAGACAGTGCAGAACAGACGGTAAGCGGGAAGAGCCTTGACCGTAACAACCCCAAACCGACGGATATTACCGTTGCTGACGCTTATATCTTCGATGAGACCGACCAGATTATGTTTAATGGCATATCGGGTTACAAGTTGGAGAATGGCGTATTCTCAACACTACCGCACGTGAACATCAATGCTGTCGTAACAGCAGTCAAGGATGCTACAACGATTACTGTTCAGTTCTTGAACGGCGAGACTGATGCAGAGGGCAAAAAGAATTTGACCATTCCTGCAAACACTTCTATCGCTATCCTTGGGCATGCTGCCGCAGAGGAAGATGCAAGCACCACTCCATGGTTCTCGTTGCCTACTCCCGATGAGCAGTATATCCAAAAGTTTATGGTGCAATCGCAAGTGAGTGCCGTATTCCAACAGTCTGCTAAGGAGGTCAATTGGACGGAAAACGATGTGGACGAGGTTATTGTTCACCAACTTTTGGAAGATATTGAGAAAACGTATCTTTTCTCTGTCAAATCCTATACGTTCAATCCAACCGAGAAACGCTACACTCGTACCTGCTCAGGTATCATTGAGCAGATGATGCTGGGCGGTTCTACAACCGTGGATTTGTACAAGGGCGACCTTGAGTTTTCTGACCTGCTGGATGCCGTAAACAAAACTTTTATTGGCAACTCGGGTAGCAATACCCGTTACGGCTATATGGGTTGCAACGTAGCACCTGCTATCTGGGGCATTAAAGATGTAACAAAGATGGTAAAAATGTCGGAATTCCGTGCATTCAACTACGACTTTGCACAGTTGGGACTTATGGGTTACAATATCCGTTTCTACCATCACCCGTTGTTCGACAAAATGGACAAAGAGGGTAAGTCGTATCGTAACTGGGCATTGATTCTTGACCGCCAATACATTGAACGTCGTGTATATCGTTCCATGGAGGAGACTGTACTCGAGTTGAAGAAAACGGGTACATATGACGGAAACAGCCGTGTATGGTGCGAGATGTCCGCTCCTGTTGTGAAATATCCCAAGGCACACGCTTTGTGGATTTTCAAAGACGGCAACCGCCCTTCCGCCTAAAAGTTTTTCCAAATTGAATACAGAGGGCGGCAGTCCGCCGCTCTCTGTATCTTTTCAAATCGATAAAGATATGGCTATTTTCTTATCCAAAATCCCAAACCTTTCCACATCTATGCGTGTGAAAGGAGCTGTTTACCGTATTCAGTTTGTTCCACGAGATAAACCATACAACAATGGTATTTTTGCGGTCAGCGATGCGGTGTTGGTGAATGCTATCCGCAAACACCCCTATTTTGGCAATGTTATCACCGAATTGCACGAGGAGACAGTCACTCCTTCAACATCGGAGAATAAGAAAGCATACGTAGCAACTTACCCCGATGTTACCAAATCGCAGGGGGCGAAGGAAATTCTCGTCAATAAGTATAATGTCAGTGCGGAGACACTGACGAGCAAGGATGCTATCAAAGACGCCGCCGAGAAACTAAACATCTCCTTTCCTAACCTACAATGACCCGTGATGGTTACATATTGGCAGTCAAGGCAAAGTTGGACGAGATAAGTCCATTTGACGAACCTAACGGTTTCATCGCAGCCGCAGGAGACCCGGACTACGACGAGGTCAAACCTATCGTATCCTACATAGAGGAGATACTCGACAAAGCCGCGTGGTTCTGTCTCAACAACCTCCCCGCTACGCTTCTCGCCAAAGATGTGTCCGCCGACCAACTCAAAGCCGTCATAGACCGACGAGGCGTAGGACATATATCAGGTATTGACGAGTACTGGCGTCTGCTCCGTTTGCGGGACGACGCTTGCTTTTGGGAGCGCGATGTAACGGCGTTCATCTCCACCGCCGACCCTATCTACCTGTTGCAGCAGAACGCACATACACGTGGCGGCTGTTCCAAACCCGTAGTGGTCTATTCTCCCGAGACTGCCGAGTTGGAGTTGTACTCCTACCCCGCGTCATGCGGTTGCGGGTGTGCCTGCGGTACATTCACCCTGCCTGTAACCTTGTACTATATCAACAGCCATATCCCTGCCGAGCAGGTGCAGTCGGCTGTTGAGGATTTTATCGTTTTGGTGTGCGCTGCCTATGTAGAGGAGATTATAGGAGATGCCAACGCTTCCAAAGTCTTTATGGAGAAATACGAAAACAAAGCAAACACTATACTGCAATGATACCTACTACTTGCCCACACGGAAAAGACCCGCGTATGTGTGCATACTGCGACAAGAAAGACACCTGCGATTGCAGATGCGACAAAAACACCGATGTCATCTGGGGAGAAATTACCGGCGAACTCAAAGACCAAACCGATTTGCAAGCGGCTTTGGATAAGCATACAGCGGATATTCTTACCGCAGATACCTTGGCGCACAGCAATGAGCAACGTTTGGACGCTGTTGAGGGTACTGCGAATGAAGCAAACCAACGCTCCAAAGACAATTTAACTCGTTTGGATAGTGTAGATGGCATGGCAAAAACTACAAAAGCTTTGGCGGATGTACACACAACTCGTCTCAATAATGTAGAGGGTGTTGCCAACGGTGCCAATACCCGCAGCCAAGATAATATGAAGCGTCTTGACCGAGTAGAGGGTGTTGCCAACGGTGCCAATACCCGCAGCCAAGATAATATGAAGCGTCTTGACCGAGTGGAGGGTGTTGCCAACGGTGCGCAAGCATTGGCGAACAACCATACGGAGTTGATTAACAAGGTGGAAGATACGGCGGGTACGGCTTTGCAGACGGCGCAATTAGCCCAGAACGTAGGGAACGAAGCGTTGGACGGCATTGAGACATTGACATCGGAAATAGCAGGATTAAAGACGAGAATAGAAGCCTTGGAAGCCAAGGTCAATACTAACCAAAGTGCAGATAATGCCTGACAATTATGATAAGCTCAAAGCAGAAACATCATATAATCAACCAAGGCGTGCATTGTAAGATACGTTCTTACGGCAGCGGACTGAGCGTAGGCACGACCTACACGGCTTGCCTGTACTACTCGCCACG
>OLGV01000050.1_pt1 | contig 48331 bp, 41 predicted proteins | sample 1605761 | NCBI WGS metagenome assembly OLGV01 (sample SAMN03283245) | human gut metagenome | biome: human-associated habitat; material: feces | host: Homo sapiens | place: Peru | collected 2012
TTCATCTGAATATCTTTTACTAAATACGAAAAAAATCAAATCCGTTACTTTCATAATTCAAGCACACACTAAAATTTGCTATCTACCCAGTCGTAAAAATACTCACCCCAAATGGCGTCAGCACGTCCTAACCCAGCAGAGGGGGCGCGTTCCGTCTCGTCCTCGCCAAGTAGGCTCCACATCCGATTACCCCCGGCGTCAACCGAAGTGAGCGTGCCGATCGTGCGATTGTGCCGCTCTATGCAAATTTGCGAATTATCCACGACATACGCAACACTCGCCACGTTTTTTCCGTCACCATGCCCATCTTATTGCCACGTTAAAGTGATATTAACTAAAGTCGTCTATGATAAATAAATACAGGAAAAACAATCCAAAAACCACGGCAAGACATGCTCCAAAAGACAACGAATAAACCCACCACTTGTCAAAAAGATGGCTCTGTTCGTAATAATCTATTATTTTTTCGCCCCTACCATTGCGCAAATAGTAAAAAAAGATAGGTATAGTTAGCACAACACCTATAGTTATTAGATATTCTGACGGGATGTCAAAACCGCTCCATATAAACGCGTGAATGATGTCATGAACCATATAACACAATACCAAAATGAGTGGGAAGAAACCAGATGCGCCCATCGTAGCCTGGCCTCTTCCCTTTGGGCTTAAATACTTACTCCAAGTGTAGAAATACAAATTAATAATCTTCATCATATTATAAATATTAAAAAATACTTTTTAGAATTCTTGTTCAATCCAATTATAGAGTTGCTCTCCCCAAAAAAATACTAAGCGGATATAACCAGATGAATTTTAATTAGGTATCATGATTGCTGTCAGCAAAGTAAAATAATGAGCGAGGATAATGATGCCTGTATTACAAACAAAAGTGGCAGTATTAATACCATTTGTTGATTTTTTTGTTATCATATTTTCTGAATATTTTATTTCCTTTGTCGTTACGCCGATAGAACAGATAGATGCAGACAAGAATGAAAATTACCATTATCATGATATACTTTGGATATATTTCTATATTATAAAAATCTCCAATCGCCTTGCATATTCCAAACGAGGCTGGTGCAATAGGAAATATGAATCCAAATGCACCACTGGACACACTTCCACCTTCACTTCCTCCATCTTGAATTTTACCATTGATATAAAAATAAAACTCAGTCGTTCCAACCAAGAGGTTCTTTGCCTGTTTAAAAATTTTCATCAATCCAATCATATAATTGTTCACCCCAAATGGCGTCAGCAATGCCAAGCCCCACAGAAACAAAAGGTCCTGCAATAGGTATACCAGCCGAAAGGCTCGCTGTGGCCGTATATGCTGTCGGTGCGCAGTGTCATGTTGCCGGTCTCGTTATCTCCTTATTTTTTCCAATGCATAGTATATCAATATAGATATAGAAAGGTATGCAACAAAATAAACGATATGGAGCAGGAGTATATAGTACCATTTGTTGATTTTTGTCTTATCATAATAGTCCATTATCTTTTCGCCTCTACCATTATGCTTATAATAAAAGTATATGAGTATCAATACTAAGGCCATGCCCAACAACATTACATGAGTGGGAGGATAGCCATAGGTTAAAAATAACTGAGGAAAGAATACTTCGTAAGCCTCACTCATCAAAATTAAAGCGAAACCAAGAGGAAAACTATATCCAATGACTCCTCCAAAAAAAATCCCTCTATCCTCTGGCGCAACGTTATCTTTAGTCCATATATAAAAATATAAATTAAAAATACACATCTTGTTATTAGAATTTAAGTTTGCCATTAAAAAAGAATTTTTAAAAGTGTTAGGTAAAAAAAAGGATGGTTTGGGGATACATATATATGCTATCGGTGCGCATCATCATGTTTCCAGTCATATCATTGTTAGATGGTATATTTTCTACGTTAGGGGTATAAACATTTTTCAAGAACTTTCTCAATCACATTGAAGGTGATAATAATCAAAGTCATCAGTATGATTTGACCCAAAATAAAGATAAAGAGAAGGCGATACCATTTATTATATTTTGTTTGTTCATAATAGCTGATTATCTTTTCCCCTTTGCCTGTATTTTTATAATAGAAAAAGAGGAAGGTCTGGAATAGCAAAACAATTAATAAAACGACAATTGGTGAAGCCTCAATATGGAATAATTCATTTATTATGCCAAAGCCATATCCAAACGCTATTATCAAAGGAAACCAAAATCCGAAAAACACAGCACTAAAGACACTTCCTCGATCATCCGGGAACCGTCCTTTGCTACAGGCGTAAAAAAATAATTCAAACATTCTTTTCATTTGAAGTGTTTGTTTAGAATTGTCTGTCAATCCAATCATAAAAATACTCACCCCCAATGGCGTCAGCTACACCAAGCCCAGCAACTATCACTGGTCCAACAACAGGAATACCAGCTGAAAGACACGAAGCACCAGTGACTAAGGCGCGTTGTTTGAAGTTTGTTTTGTTAATTTGATTGTAAATTTAATCATTGTTTTTGTCTAAAGCAAAATATTTAGATGAAAAATGCGTGATTCCAAAGTGCCCTCTAATGGTTAGCCCCGACTGGCACACTGGAGGTGGGGGAGGAGCTGTGGTGGGTGCTGGTCGAAAAGCGAAATAAAATGGTATAAATGTAAAAAAGTGTTTTTTGAGGGAAAATTTCGGTATTTTGGGCTGATTTTTGGCGAAAATCGGGATTTTTAGCCGAGGTACGATTATAAAAAATTAACATAACAACACACGGGAGCAACATCATTAACAGAAATTATGCAAACAAGCGTATTTTCAACAATGCTTAACTATAAATTCACATTAATAAGTTTTTCAGTTCAAAAAAAAGGCACTACATTTGTACGACTTTCCACTTTTGAAGCGAAAGTTGAATAAAAATTGAATATAAACGTTTTATAATAGACATTAATTATTATGGCAACAGCAACAGCAAAACCAGCTACAGGTAAACTTGGTATCATGGTAGTTGGCCTTGGTGCAGTGAGCACCACTTTCATGACTGGCGTTTTGATGACTCGCAAGGGTCTTGGCAAGCCAGTAGGTTCAATGACTCAATACGATAAGATTCGTGTTGGCCGTGGCGAAAACAAGAAATATCTGAAATATAACGAAATCGTGTCGATGCCATCATTGAACGATATCGTGTTCACAGCTTGGGACGTATATCCAGCTAACGCTTACGAAAGTGCTCTCAACGCACACGTGCTCAAAGAAAAAGACATCGAACCAGTGAAGGATGAGCTTATCGCCATCAAGCCTATGAAGGCCGCTTTTGACCACAACTACGCAAAGCGCCTTGACGGTGACAATGTGAAGCAATGCAAAGACCGCTGGGATATGGTTGAACAACTCCGCGAAGACATCCGCAACTTCAAGAAAGAAAGCGGTGTGGAACGCGTTGTGGTTCTTTGGGCTGCATCAACTGAAATCTATGTTGCTCCTGATATGAAGTATCACGGCACAGTGGCAGCTCTCGAAGCAGCCATGAAGGCTAACGATGTGGAACACGTGGCTCCATCTATGTGCTACGCTTATGCAGCACTTATGGAAGACTGCCCATTCGTGATGGGTGCTCCTAACACCACCGTTGATATTCCTGCTATGTGGGAACTCGCAGAAGCTAAGAAATTGCCTATCGCAGGTAAGGACTTCAAGACTGGCCAAACTTTGGTTAAGAGTGGTTTCGCTCCAATCATCGGCACTCGTATGCTCGGCTTGAACGGCTGGTTCTCTACCAACATTCTCGGTAACCGCGACGGTCTCGTGCTCGACGAACCTGCTAACTTCCGCACCAAGGAAGTGTCGAAGCTCTCTACTCTCGAATCTATCCTCGTGGGTGAAGAACAACCAGACCTCTACAGCAACTACTACCACAAGGTGCGTATCAACTACTACCCACCACGCGACGACAACAAGGAAGGTTGGGACAATATCGACATCTTCGGTTGGATGGGCTATCCAATGCAGATTAAGATTAACTTCCTCTGCCGCGACTCTATCCTCGCAGCACCTCTCTGCCTCGACCTCTGCTTGCTCATCGACCTCGCACACCGTGCTGGCCGCTGGGGCACTCAACGCTTCTTGAGCTTCTTCTTGAAGAGCCCACAACACGACTACACCGTTGATGAAGTGCCTGTAAACCACCTCTTCCAACAGTACGTGATGCTCAAGAACGCTATCCGCGAAATGGGTGGCTACGAAGCTGACGAAGAAATCGATTAATCTTCCTCGCGCATAAAATGTAAGATTTTACATACATTTCCTTAAATACTCGAAAATCGGGATTGCCTCATGGCAGTCCCGATTTTTTTTATCAAAATATAAGGTGCGTTACGGAATTTTTTTTATCTTTGCGTATAGGAAAAAATGTATTTATAATTTCATCATTTAAACAATTTAAGACTTATGAAATCTGTTATCACATTGTTAATTACACTGCTGCTGTCGGTAGCCAGTGCAGCGCAGAATAACTTGGAAAATGGCTATGAATATGTGGATTTGGGGCTGCCCAGTGGCGCCATGTGGGCAACCAAGAATATTGGTTCGCACTCCCCTGTGGATATAGGCGACTACTACTCGTGGGGCGAGGTGGAAACTAAGGATAGCTACACAAAAAACACATACAAATGGGGTGTCTGTGACACCGAGGAGCATGTGCTGAAATACAACGACGCCGATAAAAAAACGCGCCTCGACCCAGAGGACGATGTGGCAAGGGTGAAGTGGGGTGGACGCTGGCGTATGCCCACTAAGGAGGAATTTGAGGAACTATTGAATACCTGTGAAGTGAATTTCGTCGCTTATCCTGACGACTCATCCTATAAAGTGTATGAAGTGAAAGGACCGAATGGGAATGCCATTTATTTTCATCTTTGTGGCTATATGACGATGGATAAAGTTCGCGACTACAATCAACGCGCCTATTTTTGGTCGTCGGATCTCAACCAGGTGAAATCGGTTATTGGCTTTATTCCTAATGAAAGAGCAATCGAATTTTGCCTCTATAACGATGGGCGCAAATGGGTGGGTAAGACCAGTAGATATATGGGAAACCCTGTTCGTCCAATGTTCCTTCCACAGGTGTCAACAGGCGTAGACCAAACTGCGATTGCCAGCGATTTCACTTATAAAGTGGTGTGTGGTGGCATAGTTTGTGACAGCGATTTTGCCATTTATGATATTTCTGGCCGCGACGTCACGTCGCAGAATGGCTCATTGAGTGGGCTGTATATCCTAAAGGCAGGGTCTGTGGCAAAGAAAGTGATCGTGGCTCAGTAGCTCCATTGAGCGACAGCCATCGGAGATGGCGTGATTTCGCTCGCCGTTTCACGCCCCCTTATTGGTAGGAGGTTCTGGCAAAACGCTATAGCGTTATGCCAGAACCTTCGGCATGTTTCGATGCATTGTACTGGTGGTGGAAAAAGAGCCACAAATTCGGGGGACGAATTTGTGGCTTTATTATATAGTGTGTGATGGGTGCGTTATTTGGCGATGATGAGGTCGATGCCGAGGTCTTCGATGGTGGCGCGGTCTTTTGCCGAGATGCCAGCATCGGTGATGATGATGTCGATTTCCTCAGTGTCGCCGATTTTTGCGAAGCCGCGTTTGCCAAACTTGCTGGAGTCGGCAAGCACGATGGTCTTCTGTGCGGTTTGCATCATCTTGCGGTTGAGGTTTGCCTCACGCATATCGGTGGTTGAGAAGCCGAAATCGAAGTCGATGCCGTCAACGCCCAGATACAGCTTGCTGAAGGCGCAGTTCTTCAAAATCAATTCGCTGTATTCGCCCACCACAGAAAGTGAGCTGTGGCGAAGCATACCGCCGAGCTGCAAGATGTCGATGCTCTCGTGCTCCGAGAGTGTTTCGCTCACTTGCAGCGAAGCCGATACCACGGTGATTCTGCCGTTAGGCACAATGTTGCGCGCCAGGGCGTGAACGGTGGTGCCCGATGCCAAGATGATGGAGTCGTTGTTGGTGATGAGCTTTGCGGCTTCACGGCCGATAAGCGTTTTTTGCTCGGTGAAGAGTTTTTCCTTCTCGTTCACGGATCGGTTGTTTGTAAACGGATTGAGCATAATGGCTTTGCCGTGGCTACGGTAAAGCTTGTTTTCTTTCTCCAGTTCCGTTAAATCTTTTCGTATAGTGACCGACGACACCTGAAGGATGTCGGCAAGTTCGGTAACTTGTGCAGCCCCTTTTTTCAGCAGGGCGTTCATGATGATTTGATGTCGTTGCTCTTTAGTCATGTCGGTATTGCGTGATTTTTGGATTTTAGTTTTGTTTCGCAACTGAAATCCGCTCTTTTTCCCTACAAAAATACAAAGAATCTCGCTGATTATGAAATTATAAATGAGAAATATATCTAAAAATTTGTCGTTTTTCAAAAAAGGTGCTAAATTTGTTGCGAAAAAAAACCAAAAAGGTTGCGAAACAAAAATGGCGACAACTATTTTTCTTTCGGTTCCCCTTTTTTCTATGAACAACTATAGATTTTATAACTAACTTTCAACCTATACAATAAAAAACGTTTTTAGGGTAATGGATGTGAAACTGAAAAACAAGTATGATGTCATCGTAATCGGTGGCGGCATCACTGGCGCGGGTACTGCTCGCGACTGCGCTATGCGTGGGTTGAGTGTGCTGCTTATCGAGCGTTTTGACTTTGCTCAAGGTGCCACGGGCCGTAACCACGGTTTGCTGCACAGTGGAGCACGCTATGCTGTGACAGACCAGGAATCTGCTACAGAGTGTATTCAAGAAAACATGATTTTGCGTAAAATCGCAAGTCATTGTGTGGACGAAACCGATGGTTTGTTCATCACACTTCCAGAAGACGATTTGGCGTATCAAGCCACTTTCGTGGAATCGTGCCAGCGCGCAGGTATCAGAGCAGATATTATCGACCCCCAAGAGGCCAAGATTCTTGAGCCAGCGGTGAATCCATCACTTATCGGTGCTGTGAGAATTCCCGATGCCTCAATCGATCCATTCCGCCTGACCGTGGCGAATGTGGTTGACGCTCGCATACATGGTGCCGACGTGATTACTTACCACGAGGTGACCGAGCTGATTATCGACCAAACTCGTGTGGTGGGCGTGAAAATGCGCGACCAGTACACCGGCGAAATCCGCGAAGTGTATGCCGACCTCACCATCAATGCCGCCGGCATTTGGGGTATGCTCGTAGCCAAGATGGCAGGCATCACTGTTAATATGTTCCCGGCTAAGGGTGCTTTGCTCATTTTCGGACACCGTGTCAACAGCATGGTGATTAACCGCTGCCGCAAACCAGCCAACGCCGACATCCTTGTTCCTGACGACAACGTGTGTGTGATCGGTACCACCAGCGACCGTGTGCCTATCGAAACTTGCGACGATATGCGAGTGACCGATGCAGAAGTGGAAGTGCTTCTCACCGAAGGTGCTCAACTCGCTCCAGCACTTGCCACCACACGCATCTTGCGTGCCTATGCAGGTGTTCGCCCACTGGTGGCAAGCGACCACGACCCAAGCGGCCGAAGCATCAGTCGCGGTATTGTGACACTCGACCACGCCACTCGCGACGGCTTGGAAGGCTTCGTGACCATCACTGGTGGTAAGATGATGACCTACCGCCTGATGGGTGAAATGATAACCGACCTCGTGTGCAAGAAGCTTGGCGTGAACAAGGCTTGCGAAACAGCCACCACTCCACTCCCAGGCTCTGAATCAAAGCAGTCGGAAGAAGAACTCCGCACATTCAGCTTTGCCGACAAGGCTGCTGAAGGCCGCCACGGCACCTACACCAAGGAAATCGTGAAGCCCGCTGATGAGCTCGACGAGGCACTCGTGTGTGAATGTGAGGGCGTTTCGGTAGCTGAGGTTGACTACGCAGTTCACTCTCAGCATGTGACCAACATGATTGACCTTCGCCGCCGCACCCGTATGGGTATGGGCACTTGCCAAGGTCAGCTCTGCTCTTGCCGTGCTGCCGGTCTGCTCTGCCAAGGCAACCACGCCGACAAGGCCGCTGCCGACTTGGCTGACTTTATCGACGAACGCTGGAAAGGCATGAAACCAGTGGCTTGGGGCGCAACCCTCAACGAAGCTCAACTCATCACCATGGTGTATGAAGACCTCTGTGGTGTGAATCAGTTTGTAAAGGAAGGAGGTATGAAATGAAATTCGATACTATAATTATAGGTGGAGGCCTTAGCGGTCTGACAGCCGGATTGGCACTTCAAAAAGCCGGCAAGCGTGTGGCTATCGTGAGCATGGGTCAAAGCACCCTGCACTTCAACTCTGGCACATTCGACCTGCTCGGTTACGATGCACAGGGCGCAGCAGTGAGCCACCCACTCGAAGCCATCGCCAAATTAGATGCCAATCACCCATATTCAAAATGTGAAAATGTAGAAGCCCTCGCCGACGAGGCTAAGGCACTGCTCGCCGAAGTGGGCGTGCGCACCACCGGCGACGCGAAAGCCAACCACTACCGCATCACCCCAATGGGCGCAGTGAAGCCAGCATGGCTCACTATCGAGGACTATGCCTCACTTGCCGAAGCCGACAAGCTCCCTTGGAAGAAGGTGGCGCTGGTCAACATCATTGGCTATCTCGACTTCCCAACCAAGTTTATCGCAGCCGGATTGCGCAAGCTCGGTGCAGAGGTGGATGTGAAGGGTTTCACCATTCCAGAGCTGGAGGCTGCCCGCAAGAGCCCTTCAGAAATGCGCGCTTCCAACATCGCTAAGGTGTTGGGCAACGCCGACATGGTGAAGCGTATGGCTGCCGCTGTGAACGAGCAGATTCAAGGCGGCAACTACGACGTGGCACTTCTTCCTGCCGTGCTCGGTATCGCCGATGCCACACTCAGCCAGCAGCTGAAAGACGAGGTGAAGTGCGATGTTCAATTCCTTGCCACACTGCCACCATCGGTGCCAGGCGTGCGCGTGCAAACATTGCTTCGCAAGCGTTTCATCGCAGGCGGTGGCGTGCACCTCACTGGCGACAAGGCTATTGGCGGTGTGATTGAAGACGGCACACTCAAGTGCATCAACACCCAAAATCTGACCGACACTTGCCTCAAGGCCGATAACTTCATCCTTGCAAGCGGCTCATTCGTGAGCGGTGGTTTGAACAGCAACTACGACGAAGTGACCGAAACAGTGTTCGGACTCGATGTCAACGCAACCGAAGGCGGCCACGGACAGTGGACCAAGTATGGCGTGTATGAGGCACAGCCATATATGGAATTTGGTGTGGCTACCGACGAAAAGCTTCATGTGAAGAAAGATGGTAAAGTGATTAACAACTGCTACGCAGTGGGCTCGGTGCTCAGCGGACACAACCGCGTGAAGATGGCCGACGGCACAGGCGTGTCGATGCTCACAGCATTGCAGGCAGTGAAAAATATTTTAAAATAATCGACCCGATATGGCAGACTTACAAATCAATAGCGAAAGCGTTTTCAATTTTGAGCAGTGTCTGAAGTGCTCAGTTTGTACGGTATATTGCCCAGTGTCGGCAGTAAATCCAGCATATCCCGGCCCAAAGCAAGCCGGTCCCGACGGTGAACGCTACCGTCTGAAAAGTCCAGTGTTCTTCGACGAAAACCTCAAAAAGTGCTTGAACTGCAAGCGCTGCGAGGTGGCATGTCCACAGAACGTGAAGGTGGGCGACATCATTCAAGTGGCCCGCATGAAATACAGCAACCACAAGCCAAGTCTGCGCGACCGCATTCTCGCCAGCACCGACTTCGTGGGCACGATGGCAAACCGCTTTGCCCCAATCGTGAACAAGACTTTGGCTTTGAGCCTCACCAAGAGCGTGATGCACAGCACCATTGGCGTTGACAAGCACCGCCAGTTCCCTGCTTACAGCGCACAGCGTTTCGAAACCTGGTATAAGCGCAACGCCAAGGCTCAACAAGCACAATACAGTAAGCAAGTGAGCTATTTCCACGGCTGCTATGTGAACTACAACTTCCCTAAGCTTGGTAAAGACCTTGTGAAGATTATGAATGCTGTGGGCTACGGCGTGCAGCTGCTCGACAAGGAAAAATGCTGTGGCGTGGCTAAGATTGCCAACGGCCTTTACGACCAAGCAAAGAAGCACGGCAGCATCAACATCAACTCCATTCGCAAGGCGAAGGAAGAGGGCAGAGTGACGCTTGGCACAAGTTCCACCTGTTGCTTCACCATCCGCGATGAATATGAGCATGTGCTCGGCATGGAATCAGCCGACATGCGCGAAAGCATGACTTTGGCTACCCGATTCCTCTACCAGCTCCTCGACGAAGGCAAGATTAAGCTCGCTTTCCGCAGCGACTATAAGAAGCGCGTGGCATACCACAGCGCATGTCACATGGAGCGTATGGGCTGGGTGTTCTACAGCACCGAGCTGCTCAAGATGATTCCTGGTGTTGACTTCACCATGCTCGATTCGCAATGTTGCGGTATTTCTGGTACTTACGGCTTCAAGCGTGAGAACTACGAAACCTCGCAAGCCATCGGTTCAGGCCTCTTCAAGCAAATCAAGGAAGTGGCTCCCGATTGCGTGGCTACCGACTGCGAAACCTGTAAGTGGCAGATTGAAATGTCGACAGGTGTGCCCGTAGAAAATCCTATCAGCATCATTGCCGACGCACTCGATGTGGAAGCAACAATTAAGCTGAATTCATAATTAATTAATTTTGTAATACAAAGAGGTCGGCATCGCGCGCGATGCTGTGGTGCCGACTGAAATTTAAGCTGTTTTGATTCTATTGAAAAAACTTTTTTGTTTTGGCTGTATTTTTTGAGCCATTTTTGCATCAAAAAATTAGCATAATAGAGTCAAAATAGCTTAATTTTGTGCAACAAGTTAGTTGATATGGATTGCTGACCAAAATTAACAGACGATACAAATAAATAATAACATAACTAAACTTAAAAAATTAAAACTAAATTATGGCAAGTTTTTTAGCTCCTCCAGCAGCGAGACCTGCACAGACTGGCCCAGAAGCTGATGCAAAGTACAAGAAATTGCGTTGGCAAGTCTTTATTGGTATTTTTATCGGCTACGCCGGTTTCTATCTCGTTAGAAAAAACTTCTCAATGGCAATTCCTATGCTTGCTCCTTTCGGATTCGAAAAGGGCGAGTTGGGTATCGTGCTTTCAATGAACGCCATCGCTTACGGATTCTCTAAATTCGTGATGGCAAGTATCAGCGACCGAAGCAACGCTCAGCGTTTCCTTCCACTCGGTTTGGTGTGCACGGCTATCTCAATGCTGTTTATGATTGTGCCAGTGCAATGGCTTGGCGCAGAACATAAGGGTGCGGCTATCGCTTTGATGGCAGTCCTCAACTTCCTCGTTGGTTGGTTCAACGGTATGGGTTGGCCTCCATGCGGCCGTGTGATGACACACTGGTTCTCAATCAAGGAACGTGGCACATGGATGAGTTTTTGGAACTGCGCCCACAATGTGGGTGGCGCACTCGTTGGCCCTATGGCTGTATACGGCGCAATGTGGTTCGGCTCATGGTTCTATGGTGCTAACACCGACTACTACTTCCTTATCGGTACTTACGCATTCCCTGCCGCTGTGGCAGTGCTCGTGGCAGTGCTCGCTTATTTGATGATTCGCGATACCCCACAATCTTGCGGCCTCCAATCAATCGAAGAATGGAGCGGCCACGCTGCTAAGAACTACAGCAAGGCTGATGAAAAGGCTCTTTCAGTGAGTGAAATCTTCAAGACTGTGCTTTCCAACAAATTGCTCTGGTACATTGCTTTCGCTAATGCTTTCGTGTATATGGTGCGCTACGGATGCCTCGACTGGGCTCCTACCATCTTGAAGGAACAAGGTGTGGACCTGAAGGAAGCAGGTTGGGCATATTTCGCTTATGAAATGGCTGCAATCCCTGGCACTATCTTCTGCGGTTGGTTGAGCGACAAGGTGTTCCAAGGCCGCCGTGCATTGCCTACCATCATCTTCATGGCACTCGTGGCTGTGGCTATCGTGGTTTACTGGCAATTCTTCAACAACTTCACCGTGGTGATTTGTTGCTTGATCGCTATCGGCTTCCTTATCTATGGTCCTGTGATGCTGATTGGTGTGCAGGCTCTCGACCTCGCTCCAAAGAATGCAGCCGGCACCGCCGCTGGTTTGACTGGATTCATGGGTTATGTGCTCGGTACCGCTATCCTCGCCAACGTGGTGATTGGCTATGTGGCTGAAAACGCAGGTTGGGACTGGACATTCATTCTCCTGCTCATCGCTTGTGCACTCTCAGTGTTCTTCATGGCACTCACCTACAAGGAAGAGAAGTATCTTGCAGAGCAAAATAAGAACTAATTATACCTTTCAGATTCCATTCAAACTACTCTAAAAAAATAAACTATGGCAAATGATGTTTATGCCTCGTTAGGCAAAGACAGGAAGCGATTCCTGAATTGGCAATGGCGCGTCATCGTAGTGACGATGATTGGCTATGCTATGTTCTACTTTGTTCGCAAGAACATGTCTGTGGCCATGCCAGGTATCACCGCTGAATACGGTGTTACCAACAAGAGCTTCGGTTGGATTATCTTCGCCGGCTCACTGGTGTATGGCTTCTCACGCTTTATCAATGGTTACCTCGTTGACCGTGTGAAAGGGCGTATCGTAATGGCGGCAGGTCTGCTCCTCTGCGCATTGTCGAACTTCCTGTTTGGCTACGGTGCCAACTTGAGTGCCTTGTTCACTGGCGTGAATGAAGGCCCCGACTTCGTGAATATGTTCATTATGTTGATGGGTGTGACCATCATCCTCAACCAATACTTCCAAGGTTTCGGTTATCCTCCATGTGCGCGTATCCTGCCACACTGGATTCACCCAAGCCAGTTGGCTACCAAGATGAGTGTGTGGAACTGCTCACACTCTATCGGTGCGGCTCTCGCTGTGGTGGCTTGCGGCTACATTATGGGCACAATGGGTACCGACATGAGCCAAGCCGACGGTGTGGTCAACACCATTATCAAAAACCTCACCACCAATGGTGTGGACCAGGCTCAGGCTGTGGAACAGGCTGCCACCTACGCTGCGCACATCGGTGCGTGGAAGTGGTGCTTCTATGCTCCTGCTTGCTTGGCTGTGGTGACTTCGATTTTCGTGTTCCTCGGCTTGCGCGACGAGCCTAAGGAAGTGGGTCTGCCCGACCTTCCCGACACTGGTCTCGGCGGCTTGAACGAAAACAAGAAGAGCGCAAAGGCTCGCAAGAAATTCGAAATGGAAATGGTATGGAAAAACCGTTGGGTTTGGACATTCTGTATTGCCAACCTCTTTGTGTATGTAGTGCGTATGGGCGTGCTCGACTGGGGCCCTAAATTCTTGACCGAGGCTCGTGGTCTCGACATCAAGAGTGCTACCTGGACCACCGCAGCGTTTGAAATCGCTGGTATCGTGGGCACCTTGTTCGCTGGTTGGGCCACCGACCACATCTTCAAGGGCAAAGGTCACCGCATGTGCGTGATGTGCATGGCTGGTGCGGCAATCTTCATGACCATCTTCCGCTTCTTGCCAGACGACTGTGGCATCACCGTCACTGCCGCTGTGCTCGTGGGTGCAGGTTTCTGCATCTATGGCCCACAGGCGCTTATCGGTATCGAACTTGGTAACCAAGCCACTAAAGAGGCTTCGGCTCGTGCCAACGGTATCGCCGGTATTCTCGGCTACCTCGGCTCAGGTTTGAGCGGTTTGCTCGTTGGTTATGTGGCAGATGCATTTGGTTGGACCCGCGTGTTCGAAACCATCATCGTTGTTGCCATCATCGGTATGTTTGTGCTCATTTCAATGTGGGCAGCTCCACGCGATGGCTACGAACGTGCTTCTAAAATCAATTACGACGAAGAATAACCAATAATTCAATAAAAGGTGAATAGGGCACCGGTCGTCCTAATCACCTTTTTCCCTTTTAATACATTAATATATTTATAACTACAGCAATTATGGAATTTAATAAATACATGTCGCCAATGGGCGAAGAAAAATTGATGGAGGCACTTGCCAAGATTAAGCATGTGGCACTCGACATGGACGGCACCATCTACATGGGCTCAACCCTGTTTCCCTACACCATCAAGTTTCTCGACACGCTCACCGCTAACGGCATCAGCTATTCGTTCCTGACCAACAACCCAACCAAGAGCCACAAAGACTATCTTTTGAAGCTCGAAAAACTGGGTATTCACGCCACCGATGAGCAAATGTACACCTCATCGCTCGCCACCATCGACTACATCAAGCAGCACCACCCCGAAGCAAAGCGCCTCTTCACCCTCGGCACTCCAAGTATGCAAGAGGAATTTGTGAAAGCTGGCTTCGAACTGTGTGCCGACGATCCTGCCGACCGTCCCGATGTGCTGGTAGTGGCATTCGACACCACTTTGGAATACTCACGCCTGTGCCGCGCCACCTGGTGGGCATCGAAAGCCGATATTCCATACATCGCCACCAACCCCGACTGGGTGTGTCCAACCGACCAGGAGGTGATTCTTGTGGACTGCGGTTCAATCTGCAAGGCGATTGAGGGTGCGTGCAAGCGCAAGCCCGACGTGGTGATTGGCAAGCCCAATCCAAATATGCTCTACTGCATTCGCGACAAATACGGCTACCAGAGCGATGAATTGGCAATGGTGGGCGACCGCATCTACACCGATGTGGCTACTGCTCAAAACGCTGGCTCGCTCGGAGTGCTCGTGCTCAGTGGCGAAACCACTTTGGAAACAGCTATCGCCAACGACCCAAACCCCGATTTGACAGCAGAAAATATCGAAGTGCTTGGCGAATTGCTCGTAAAATCGCGTAAAAAGTAAAAATAATTGAAAAAACGCTTTCGTTTTGAAAAAAGTTTCGTATCTTTGCGAAGAATGATTTTTGCCTTTTATAACTAATGGCATAAAAAATTTATAGAAACTACGAAATAACCGAAGGCTTGAATAAACAATAACTACGAATATATATTACTCTAAAATATATAGATAATCACAATTTTCTACTAACTAAATTTTCAACATTATGAAGAAATCAATCTTTACTCTTCTTAGCTGTGCTGCTCTTGCAACTCCAGCTATGTTTGCAGAAGAAGCTGTGGCTCCTGAAGCAATCGCTGAACCAACAGCAGAAGCTGTAGCTGAACCTGTGGCTGAACCACAAAGTGACTTTGCTGACTTCTTGAAGAAGATGCCAGTGAAAATCTCTGGTTACCTCCAAACTGGCTGGAACTACACCAGCAACAAAAACGCTTCTACCTCTTCTTTCCAAGCTAAGCGTCTCCGCTTGCTCTTGGACGGTAAGGTGTCTGAAAACGTAGACTTCCGTCTCCAAATCGAAGCTTTCAACGGTATCGCTGGTTCTACCAACGGTAACGGTCAGAAGAACATCCAAGTGATGGACGCGTTCGCTACTTGGAAGATTTGTCCAGAATTCAAGGTTCGCGCCGGTCAATTCTACACTCCACTCGGTTATGAGAACTACGACATCTCTCCAGCTACTTTGGAAACTGTTGACTTCTCTAACATCGTTTACCGCATTGCTTGCCGCAACCCATATTCTTACAACTTAGTTGACTATGGTCGTGACCTCGGCGTTATGCTCATTGGTGACCTCGGCAAGTACTTCCACTACGACTTCGCTGTGACCAACGGTTCAATTCCTTGCAAGGACGACAACAACAACACTAAGGACATCTACGCAAGCGTAACTATCAAGCCTTTCAAGAACTTCAACGTGAAGGCTACTTACAACTGGGGTGAATACAACCCACAAGCTCTCGCTGGTGGCACTGCTCCTGGCATGGGCGTTTCTAAGTACATGCCAATGAACCGCTTCGTTGTTGGTGCATGGTACAACGATCCTAACGGTCTCGACCTCCGCGCTGAATACGGCTTCATGAAGTCAGATAAGAGCGGCAAGACTTACGTTGACGAACAAGGTGCTTACGTACTCGCAGGCTACCACGCTGGCAAGTTCCTTCCACTCGTGCGTTGGGACATGTACAAAGACGATGTGAACAAAACTTCTGCTGGTTGCAACTACAACCGCATTCTCGTAGGTTGTACTTACCAACTCTTCAAGAACGTGAAGATCCAACTCAACTATGGTCACTTCATGTACAGCGACGATGTTAAGAAAGCTGGTGGTCTTGAAAAGAGCGAACAAGTTCAACTCATGGGTCTCTTCAAATTCTAATTATCCAACTTGAAGTAAACTCTTAACCAAATTTTTATAAAACAATTTCATTAACAAAAACTTAAAAAAGTTATTATGAAAAAATTAATGATTCTCTTGGCTGTTTGCTCATTTGGTTTGGCAAACGCTCAACACCTCGGTACTGAATACCGTTTGAAGAAAGTTGTTGAAGTTCCTGGCCGTCAAGGTATCGCTGCCGACAAGGATTTCTTCTACGTATCTGACACTCGTGGTCTTTACAAATTCGACCGTAACTGGAACCTCGTTAAGAAGCGTGTTCAGACTAAGGACGAAAAGACTGGCAAGTTCATCGACCCATTGTTCAACAACCCAGATCCAGCAAAGGGTGGTGCTAACCACTTCGGCGACATCGACGTTTACGATGGTAAGATATACACCGGTAACGAATATTTCAACCTCGGCCGTGGCGTGAACATCTCTGTTGACATCTACGACGCTAACACTCTCCAATATGTGGAAAGTATTCCTTGGCGTCCAGAATCTGGTCAAGTTGAAGTTTCTGGTGTTGCAGTTGACCGCGAACGCAACCTCGTATGGCTTTCTGACTGGGTTGACAGTCGCTATGTATATGCTTACAGCCTCGAAACTAAGCAATACTACACTAAGGTACAATGCCGTCCTGAACCATACTGGTGCCAAGGTATCTTCATCGTTGATGGTACTATGCTTCTCGCTGCTGATGATGGTGAATCTACTTACCACATCGCCGACAACGTGTACAAGATGGACATCACTGGTGCTCCTTTCACTGGTCTCGTTGACGGTACTGAACCTGTTAAGGATACTCCTTGGTCAGTTAAGACCGACAAGGCAGGTAAGGTGGTTAAGCGTACAGGCAAGATCGCTGGTGGCGCTATGGGTGGCAGAGTAGAATTGCTCCGCGAAATGACCGACTTCCGCCGCGCAGGTGAAATCGAAGGTCTTTGCATCGACCCAGTTACCGACGACCTCCTCGTTCTCAACAACCGTGGTACTCAAATCATCCTCGGTATGAGCCAAGGTCCTTTCGCTAACGAAGGTTACACCAAGGAAATCCACGAAGTTTATATTTATGAAAAAGTTAAATAATTCTCCCAAGAATTAATCTAACACAGATATAACTTCCGCCTCCGAGAGGGTTCACCCCCACTCGGAGGCATTTTTTATCCCCCCACCCACCAATGCCTTCACCGAGGGCAGCCTGGGGACTGCACCCTCCCATTTAATCCGATTTTCACACCTATTTTATCCATTTAAACCCAATTTTCACCTATTTTTTTTAAAACCTCCATACCCTATTACTCGTTGACCTGTTGACTCGTTGACCTGTTGACTTTTTTTAGGGTGTTAATGGATTTTTAATGGATTAAATAGGGTGTTTTTTTCAGCCACAAATTATCACAAATTTCCACAAATTATTTTTGTTGAATCTCGTTGAATCTGTGTGAGCCTAAGGGAGCAGAGCTGCAGTGAATCATCTGTGAGATTTAACGCCATCAAAAGAAAAATTCTGTGAGATCTGTGGGATTTGTGTGAGCCAAGCCCCTGCCAAGTGGGGGCGGTTTTGGTTATGTAGGGGAATGTTTGTAACTTTGCTGGGAGTTTTCGAATTATATTATTTGACGTATGACGGAAGAAGTGGCTGTGTTGGTCCCGATTTACAGGGACGCGCTTGGTGAATATGAGGAAGTTTCGTTGCGAAACATCGTGACGGTGCTCAAGGATTATCCTATTTTCTTTGTGAAACCTGCCTCGCTTGAGTTGGCTGAGGTGGGAAAGATGTTTCCGCAGGTGAAGCAGGAGTGTTTCGACGACAGTTTTTTCACCAACATTCACGCCTACAACACGCTGATGCTCTCCACGGCATTCTATGAGCGTTTTTCACGCTTTGAGTACATCCTGATTGCCCAACTCGATACTTATATTTTCCGCGACGAACTCCACCAGTGGTGCGCCAAAGGTTACGACTATGTGGGCGCGCCGTGGATAGTGCGCGACATCTACCGCAATCCGCTCATGCGTCTGTGCTCAAAAATCAAGAAATGCTATTGCGACATCACTGGCAAACCCAATTCGCAAATCACAGGCAATAAGGTGGGCAATGGTGGACTTTCGCTTCGAAAGGTGGAGTCGCACATTCGTGCCACTAAGCAGTTGCGCGCGCTCATCGAGCAATATCTGTCGCACGAAAAGTATCATTTGTTTAACGAAGATGTGTTTTTCGCCATCGAGCCCAACCGCAACGGGCTTGACTTCAAATACCCCGACTATCTCGAAGCCATGAAATTCAGTTTCGACAAACACCCAGCATACTGCTACAAGAAAAATGGCAACCAACTGCCTTTCGGCTGCCACGGCTGGAACAAAAAAAGAATGATTAAATTCTGGAAAAAAATCATTCCAGAAATTAGAAGTTAGAAATTAGAAGTTAGAGGTTGGAAGTTAAAAGATTGATTACAAGCTAAAAAGCATTCGTCTTAACTTCTTTAACTTCTTAACTCCTTAACTTCTAAAAAAACTATTTTTTCGTTGACCACATTGTGGCTTGGCGAGCCGAATTGATGTAGTAGCGATCTTCTTCGGTGAGGTTCGCTGAATCTTGATACCATGGCAGGTGGAGAAGGCTGTATGGCTCAGCCATGCGGTACGACTCCAGCGACACACGGCGGCTCAGCCCGATGCGAGGGCGGTAGAGCGAAAACGTGGTGTCGATAGGCGCACGGTAGAGTGTGAGCCCATCTTCCTCGGTCTTTTCCTTGAAATATTTACTTTCGAAGTCGATTGCCGCCTGCTTGTGCTCGTAGCAATCGGGCAAATCGGTGATGCGAATCATCGGAGCGATTTTAAACGCCTTCTTTCGCTTGCATTTCAGGATATGGAACATGCGCTCAATCACGTCGGCAGGACATTCGGGCGAGAGTTGCACATCGGGGTCGGTGTAGATGTAATAGTCGGAGCAAAAACGCTTCCGCACTGGAGCGTATTTCCACAGCGCCTTAAATCCGTAGTTTTTGGGCAGACGAATCACCTCAAACTGGCACTCGGCGTACCACTCCAGCAGTGGGGGATAGGTGCTTTGATTGTCGAGAATCACGATATTCGTGTAGCCGCGCGAGGTGAGCGAACTGATGAGTTTCTTCAGCATCGTCAGGCGGTTGTAATTGTTGATAATGATGGGAATATCGCGCGCGTCGCTGATTTTTGATGGGCACAGGCGTTCCATCAGGTAGAAATAATTAGCACGAATCACATCCTTTGTGTGTCCAAAGAGTTCCATTAGCGATAGTTTGTAAAAAATGACGGTGCAAAATTACTATATATCCCTCAAGTATTCAAATTAATTGAGAAATAACCCTAAAACCCTCGTTTTTCTCTTTAGGTTGTGGCGTGTAATGTGCTGTGGGTTAGATGATTGGGTTGTGTTAACATTATTAATACTTATTTTTGACATTTTTGTAATCATTTTTTGGTGTAATTGTTTTTGAAGAATGGTTTAAAAACCTTAATTTTGTAGTCTAATTTATTAGACTAAGATAACCGATTCAATGAGCAGTATATACTACTCATATTGCCAATCAATGTCAATAGCAAATTCAAATCAATTAATAACTAATAACAACTTTCTATGATGCATTTTAAACACGCGTTAAAATTCGCATGGTTGCTCGTTATGCTTGTGCTCACCACTTCGGTAGCGGCGCAGGATAGAGTGACAGGTACCATTTTCGAAAGTGACGGCAAAACGCCTATGATTGGCGCCACCGTTATGGAAAAGGGTACTAAAAACGGAACAAGCACCGACATCGACGGACACTTCTCTCTGAAGGTGAACGGCAAGAATGCTGTGCTTGTAGTAAACTCTGTGGGTTACAAAACCAAAACAGTGAAGCCTGTGAATGGTAAAGTGACTCTTACAATGGAAGAATCAAGCAAGATGCTCGATGGTGTGGTAGTGACAGCATTGGGTATCACTCGCGAACAGAAATCGCTGGGTTACGCTGTCTCCAAAGTCGACAACTCTGAACTCACCAAGACTTCAAGCGGTAACTGGCTGAACGGTCTGGATGGTAAGGTGGCTGGTTTGAGTCTCACTGGCGCAAACTCTGGCCCTACCGGTTCGGTGCGCGTTGTGCTCCGTGGCGACCAATCGCTCAACTATGGTGCCAACGAAGCCCTCTTCGTTATCGACGGTGTGCCTGTAACCTCTGGTGGTACTTCATCAGGTAGCGGTAGTAGCTACTCCAACAACGATGCCCCAGTCGATTTCGGTAACGCTGCTTCCGACCTCAACCCTGAAGATATTGAAAACGTGAGTGTGCTGAAAGGCCCTGCTGCTACTGCGCTTTACGGTAGCCGTGCAGCTAACGGTGCTATCATCATCACCACCAAGAACGGCCGCCAACGCAAGGGTGTGGGTGTGTCGATCAACTCTTCAATCGTATGGGAAAAGGCAAGCTACTTCCCCGACTTCCAAAAGGAATACGGTCCTGGTGGCGACCTCGGTTACAAGGACTTCTCTATCTGGAACATCGCAGCTGAAGACGCTCCCGACGGCGTGGCTGTGACCCGTAACTATTCTCGCTACGCATTCGGTGCAAGATACGACGCCAACCAAATGCGCTACCTCTACTCTTCTCGCAACTGGGAAGACGGCACCTATGAAAAGAAACCATGGGTTTACCAAGACGACTGGTTCTCTGGTATTTTCGAAACCGGTGTGACCTACAACAACACCATCACTATCGATGGTGGTAACGGCAAGGGCTCAAGCGCGCGTTTGTCAATCACCGACACTCACAACGATTGGATTCTCCCTAACACTGGCTACCAAAAACAAACAGTGAACTTCTCTGGTTCAACCCAACTCAACAAGTGGGTGAAACTCAACGCTAAAGCCACCTACACCCACAAGTCATCCGACAATATGCCTGTGGCTGGTTATAGCGCATCCAACCCAATGTACTTGCTCGCATGGGGCTTCTCTTGTAACCCTATTCAAGACTATAAGGACGAATATTTCCAAGGTCGCTTCACTCGCGAAAACGTGGAAAACGGTTACACCATCAACCCTTCAAACACCTACAACCCTTATCGCATTCTTTACGAAGCACTCAACGGCAACAAGAAAGACCGTATCTACGGTAACGTGTCGCTCAACATCAAACTTCCTGTAAAGGGTTTGACTCTCGACCTCAGAAGCGGTTTCGACATCGACGACGAATTCCGCCAGTTGCAACGCCCATACTACTCTCCTAGTTATGAAAAAGGCTACTATCGCGAACAAACTATCCGCGACTACGAGTACAACCACGACTTCCTGCTCCGCTACGTGAACAACGAACTCGTGAACAAGAAACTCGGCATCACCGTGGCATTCGGTGGCAACAACATGACTCGCAGATGGTATCGCTCTTACATCACCCTCAGCGAACTTGGTGAACCAGGCGTTTACAATCCTAACAACACTCCTGTGGGTGTGAACCCAACTCCTTACAACAACAAATCGAAGAAAGAAGTGAACAGTTTCTACGGTATGGCATCGCTCAGCTGGGCTGACACTTACTATCTCGACATCACCGGCCGTAACGACTGGTCGTCGGCTCTCGGCCCCGGTCACTGGTCATTCTTCTACCCATCAGTAAGTGCAAGTATCCTCGTGGACAAGGCACTCAACCTCAAGAAGCACGCTAAGTGGGTGGATATGTTGAAGGTTCGCCTCTCTTGGGCAAACGTGGGTAACGACACCAGCCCATACACTTTGAACGACACTTACACCCGCTCTGCCACTTATTTCGGTGGCTACACCGTGCCAGGCAGCATTTCCAACCCATATATCAAGCCTGAAAATGTGGAAAGCTGGGAAATGGGTCTTGAGACCATGTTCTTCCAAAACCGCTTCGGCCTCGACGTGGCTCTCTACACCTCTTCAACCACCGACCAGATTATCTCTGCCGCTACCGACGCTATCATCGGTGCCACTTCTATGAAGATCAACACTGGTGAGATTCGCAACCGCGGTATTGAAATCGGCTTGCACGCTGTGCCAGTGCGCGCTAAAGACGTGCAATGGAGCATGGACATCAACTGGAGCCGCAACTGGAACAAACTCGTGAGCTACCAAGACGGTTGGGATCCAGAAACTCCACTTCAATTAGGCAACAACGGTACCACCATCGGTAACCGTGTGTATATCTACTCTTATGTAGGTCAACAAATGAACGTGATTTACGGTAAGGGCTACCAACGTGCTCCTGAAGGCGCTACCTACACCGACGAAAACGGCAACACCGTGGACTGCTCAGGTCAGATTCTCGTGAACGCCAAGAATGGTTATCCATTGCTCGACCAGAGCCCAACTCGCCGCATCGGCAAGGTGGCTCCAACATGGCGTGGTGGTATGACCCAGAAACTCCGTGTGAAAGACTTCACCCTCAGCGCCACATTCTCTGCACAGATGGGTGGCCACTGCTTCTCTGTAACCAACTTCGCATTGAGTTATCAAGGTAAACTCACCAACTCACTCGAAGGCCGTCAAGACGGTTTGGTGGTGCAAGGTGTGAATGCGGTGAAGAACGCCGACGGTACTATTACTTACCAAAAGAATACTGCCGTGACCGAAAACATCAACACTTACTACAGCTCTTACAAGTGGAACCGCGACAACGTGGAAGAAAACACTTTCAAGACCGACTTCTTGAAGTGTAAGGAAGTACGCCTCGACTACGCTCTTCCAAAGAGCATCTGCGCTAAGACCAAAGTGCTTCAAGGAGCATCTCTTGGTGTGTATGCTACCAATCTTTTCTGTATCACCAGCTTCCCAGCATTCGACCCAGAAGGCGGTTCGCTCAATGGTGCCAACATCACCAGCGGTATCGAAACCATGACCTTCCCAATGACTCGCTCTTATGGCGTGAATGTGAAACTTAGCTTCTAAACACTACAGAATTAATCAACACAAATTATGAAAAAGAAATTATTATATATGGGTTTGGCGGTGTTAGGCTTGAGTGTAATGGGCACTTCCTGCACCCACGATTTTGAAGAAACAAATCACGACCCAAACAATATGATGCTCGGCGACTTGCAGAACCCTTATGCAATGTTCACCCCCACATTCTATGGCATGACCAACTACCAGTGGCAATACTATAGCTATTTCTGGAACGACGAGCTTGTGCAATACACCACTTTCAGCGGCGGTGGCACTCGTGAAGAAAACCGCTACAAAATTGGTGAAGCCAACTTCTCAAGCGTGTGGAACGGCTATGCTAACCGCGGCACCAACATCATGCACATGATTGAATTGGCACAGAAGTACAACAAACCTGCCGCTGAGGCTGTGGGCTTGACACTCAAGGTGCTTTTGATGGAAAACCTCACCGCTATTTATGGCGACATTCCTTACAAGGAAGCGTTCCGTGGCCGTAGCGAAGGTATCATCAAGCCAGTGTTTGAATCACAACAAGAGGTGTATGAAGACATGCTTGCCGACCTTGAGAAAGCCAACGAGATTTATGCCGCCAATCCTAAGACCGACGCCACTTTGGGCGCAGTCGACCAGATGTATGCCGGCAACTTGAAGCAATGGCGCAAGTTCAACAACTCGCTGATGCTCCGTTTGCTTTGCCGTGTGAGCGGTCGCCCAGAAATGAAATCAGGTGAGCGCATTCAGGCAATGATCAACGACCAAACCAAATATCCTGTAATCTCAAGCAATGCCGACAATGCCACAGTGCAGCTCACCGGTATTGACCCATATTTCAGCTATTTCCACAATATGCTGAAAACCGACTTCACCGGCAGTTCTTACAAGGCTGCTGAGCAGATGATCAAGATGACCGTTTACACCGACGATCAAGGCATTCAGTCGTACACCGACCCACGCCTCCCAATCTGGTTCAATGAAGGCAACGACGGTTGGAAGGGCGCTATCTCTGGTGGTACGCCTGACGAACGCAACAGATCAAACGTTGGTGCCGCTCAACTCAACTATGAGGTGTTTGTGCGCGACGATGCCCCTGTTTACTACATGGACTATGCCGAAGTGCTCTTCATTTTGGCTGAAATGGAACAACGTGGCGAAATCACCCTCGACCAGACTCCTCAAGAGCTTTATGAGGGTGCTGTGAAGGCTTCGCTCCTGAAGTGGGCTCCTTGGGGATTGTATAGCGCAACTCCATGCTACATCACCGACGAAGACGTGACCACATTCCTCGCTTCCGACCTCGCTAACTGGGATAAGGCTGAAAACAAACTCCAACTCATTGGCGAACAAAAATACCTCGCCCTCTTCTGGACTGGTATGGAAGCATATCACGAAGTGCGCCGCACCGGCTATCCAGTGCTCACTATCGGTAACGGTACCGACTTCAACGACTACAAGTACCCTCAGCGTTTCGCTTATCCTAACACCACCGTGGCCAACAACCACGAAAACGTGAACGCAGCCCTCGCTCGCATGGGTGGCGACAACACTATGAACACTCCTGTATGGTGGAGCTATTCAGCCATCACAGGTAATGTATTATTCCCTTATAAAGAACATTAATGGTTATGAAGAAATATATGAAATCTCTGCTGCTTGCCGCTCTTGCAGTGGTGGCAGCGATGGGCTTCACAGCTTGTAGCGACGACGATAAGTTTACAGGCGACCCATATTTCACTCTTGAAGGCTTGGAGAATATGACCTACGACTTCAATTACGAAGAAGTGGACACACTTGCCTATTCAGAGGCTAAGAAGATTGTGGTGCGCAGTAATCGCCCATGGAAACTCGTTTGCCAAAGTGAAAACGGCTGGTGCCGCGTGTTCCCAACCGAAGGTGAAGGCGATGGTATTATCCGCCTCTCAACCGTAGAGAACAAGAAGCCCGACACCCGCGACATGGTGTATAAAATCTACCTCGATGGTGTGGAGCAACCTGTGCCTCTCACCATTCGCCAAACTGGTAGCGAACCTTACATCAAGCCATCTGCCAACAGCATCACCATTGCGCGTGAAGGTGGCGCCATTCCATTCTCAGTGCTCACCAACGTGCCTTACACCTATGAGGTGCGCCCAGTGAAGGACGGCGACGATGTGAGCTGGATTACCGTGACTCCAAGCGAAACCGACCCCAACTCTGTGATGCTGAACTGCACCGCCTCTAACAAGGACCGCTTCGCAGTTCTCCATATCCAAGGCACTGGCAACTACACAGCCCTCAGCATTGATATTCCAGTCACTCAACTTGGTGCACTCTTCTTCGAAAACTTCAGTTGGATGAACCACTCCGATACCAGTATTCTTGGTTGGAATACCGACGGTGAATCGAATGCTCGCTTCGACAAGTGGACCGAAGAAGAACTCTCACACGGCTGGACTTCACGCAACAACTTGTGCTACGGCCGTCCAGGCTTCTTGAAACTGGGTAAAACTCATTACGGTGGCGACCTCGTGTCACCAAAGATTCCTGAAATCGGTAGCGGTATGGACATCGCTGTAAGTATGCAGCTGGTGGGCTACTGCACCAAGGGTGGTACACTCGACGATGTGCAGGTGTATGTAGGTGTTCTTGGTCCTGGTAAGGTGACTAAGATCATCGGTGGCAACGGCGGCGAAATTATCAACGGCGTGCTTTACTGCGATGAAAACAAGGCTCAAATCGTGCTCAACGATGTGGCTTCATTCATGCTCACCGACGACAACCACTTCAACTACACTACCGACCCCGATGGCTTGCTCGTATGGGAAAATCCTAACACCAACTACACCATCTATGTGGACGGTGCTACAAGCGACACCCAAATCGTGATTCTCGGTGGTGCATTCGATGTGCAGCTGAAGACTATCGGCAAGGGTAAGAACCGTATCTTTATTGACAACTTCAAGGTGGAAGGACGCTAATAATCCGTCTTTAAAAATTTTAAAGTGGAATTAAACCAATAAACGACTGGCAAAGTCATTGATTTGGCTTTGCCAGTAATTTTTAAAAACATAAAAGATTTTATGAAAGCATTTAAAGCAATCGTTTGTGCAGCTGCGGCTATGCTCAGCCTCGCAGCTGTGGCTCAAAAGCCACTTGTGGTGGCTCATCGTGGCTATTGGAAAACAGGTAAGGGCATCAAGATGCAAACTGCCACCGAATCGGCACAAAACTCTATCCGCAGCCTCTGCAAGGCCGACTCTATCCACTGCTGGGGCTCGGAATTCGACATTTGGTTGACCAAAGACGGTCAGGTGTTTGTGAACCACGATGCCACTATCAATGGCGTGGAAATCCAAAAATCACTTGCCAAGGACGTGGCTGGTCAGAAAGTGCCTAACGGTGAATACATCAGCACACTCGACCAGTATTTGCAAGAATTCACCAAGCACCCCAACATTCAGGTGGTGCTCGAGGTGAAGCCTCACGCCGACCTTATCCAAGAGTCGATGTGTGTGATGAAAGCCCTCGCTTTGGTGAAGCACTACGAATTGGAGAACCGCGTGACCTACATCACATTCTCTCCAAACGCTATGTGCGAACTCATCAAATATGCACCTAAAGGCACTGAAGTTTACTACTTGAATGGCGAAATGCCACCAAAGAAACTGAAGGAAATCGGCGCTGCCGGCATGGACTATCACTACAAAGTGTTTAAGGCACACCCCGAATGGATTAAGGAGTGCCACGACCTGGGCTTGAAGACCAATGCCTGGACCGTGAACAAGAAGGAAGACCTGCAATGGTGCATCGACAATGGTATCGACTTCATCACTACCAACGAGCCAGTTCTTCTCCAAAAAATGCTCAAATAAGCATCCCCGATAATTCACATATCAAGCCGTTCCTGCTCCGCCAGAAACGGCTTGCTTTTTTCCTTTTTTTCTTGAAAAAATCTTGGTTTGTTGTGTGAATTGCGAAATATCACTATTTTTGCGAATTATAAATTTAAGATTTTTTGATACACTAATTATTCCAACCCCTTAATGAAAAATCAAATGATGATGGCAGTGGCTGCGCTGATAGCCTCAACTGCATTTACCGTTTCGGCACAAAGCGTGCCTGTAGAGTCAATCACAATCACCCCAACAAGTGCAAAACTCGCCGTAGGTGGCTCCCGCACCTACAAGACTGAAATTCTCCCTGCCGAGGCGGCTGCTGGCGCCACGGTGGAATGGACCTCGTCGGAACCTCGTGTTGCCACCATTGCCGCTAATGGCAAGGTGCGTGGTATGGCACCAGGCACTACCGTGCTGCGTGCGACCTGTGGCGACAAGTCGGCAGAACTGTCGCTCACCGTGGCATTGAAAGCCCCAAAGGTGGGCAACTATTTGTTTTCTGACGGCACTTGGGAACAAGGTGCTGTGGTTGAAGGCAAAACTTGCGTGGGTATGATTTACTATATCAATGCCGATAGCAGAACCGGCAAGGCTGTGAGCCTCGATGAGGGCGAACAACTCAGCTGGTCGAAAGCCACCGTGGCTATTCCTGCCGCTACCGATGTGATGGATGGTGCCGCCAACTGCGCCGAAATCGCAAAAATCCCCGACTGGGCAAGCGGATTCCAAGCCGCCAACTGGTGCGTGTCGAAATCCAACGAAAATCTGAAATGGTATTTGCCTGCCGTAGATGAGATGCGTCAACTTTTCGCTGCTTCGTGCGGACTCGTTTGGGTGGAAAAAGATGCCGACGAGAGCAAAGGTCAGGTCAACAACTGGACCGGCAATAGCGTGACAATGGTGAACAAGGACGGCAAGCCCGACACCAACCCTTATCCTGATGCTCGTGCGGCGTTCAACGCCAATCTTGCCAAGGCTAAAGGCGTGGCACTCTCTGCCGACAAATATTGGACATCTACCATGATGAGCAACGATTTGGTGAACTTCCTGTCGTTTGAAGGTGGATATTCAAATGGCCAGCCCAAGCAGTATTTCCATGTGTGCCGCACTCGCGCTATCACCTCATTCCCCGACCCAAAACCAATCGTGCCAGTGCCCACCTCAATCACCGAAGTGAAGAAGAATGGCGCACTTGCCGTTCAGATGACAGCAGGCGTAGCCACCCTCACCGCTCCAAAGGCTATCAAGGCAGTGGATGTGTTCACGCTGATGGGCGAAAAGTTGGGTGTTGATGCCAATGTCTGCGGCACCCAAGCTACCCTCACCGTCCCACAAGGCACCCTTTGCCTCGCTGTGGTGACAATGGCCGACGGCACCAAAGCCACAGCCAAGCTCCTCGCTCGCTAATCCCCCCCATTCCCCAAAAAAAACATTCCCAATACAAACAAAATATATCCGCCCACCCAAGGCGGATATATTTATTTTATACCAGTCGCATCATAACGTTGGCATGTTTCGGTGCAATCGGCATTGTGCCAATGCATTTAAAACATGCCAGAGGCATGTCCCTACGCTATGGCGTTGCCGTTTTGAGTGATTTGCAACACTCTCTTGTGCTTTTTGTGGGGGATAGTGGTGGTGGAGTGGGGGAAAATCACTAACTTTGTAAATTCGACTTAATATGTAATAGATTTTTCAATATGGAAAATAAGAAAACGAAAAAATTGAAGCCGTTGGCTGGTATGACGCTTGATGAATTGCGTCGCGTTACGTCGTCTTTGGGTATGCCAAAGTTTGCTGCCACCCAGTTGGCTCAATGGATATATGGCAAGCGTGTGACCAGTTTCGACGAGATGCTCAACATTTCGAAGGCCAACCGTCAGCGTCTTGAAGCCGAATATTGCGTAGGACTCTATGCCCCCGAAAGCGCTCAAAAGAGCGAAGACGGCACCGTGAAGTATCTTTTCGATGCTGGTGAAGGCAAGAAAGTGGAAAGCGTGTATATTCCCGACGACGACCGTGCCACCCTCTGCATATCGTCGCAGAAGGGCTGTCGCATGAACTGCTATTTCTGTATGACGGGCCGCCAAGGTTTCCATGGCAACCTCACCGCCAACCAAATCATCAACCAGGTGTTGAGCATTCCCGAAACCCACACCCTCACCAATATCGTGTTTATGGGTATGGGCGAACCCCTCGACAACCTTGATGCCGTGCTGAATGTGATTGAAATTCTCACTTCGGATTGGGGCTTTGCGTGGAGCCCGAAGCGTGTGACCGTTTCCACAGTGGGTGTGAAGCCTGCTCTGCGCGAACTGGTGGAAAAAACACAGGTACACATTGCTGTGAGCGTACACAATGCCGTGGCAGAGGAGCGCCAGTCGATGATGCCGCTCGAAAAGGTTTACCCAATCCGCGATGTGATGGATATGCTTGGCGAATACGACTTCGCCCACCAGCGCCGTTTGTCGGTGGAATACATTATGTGGCAGTGGTTTAACGACGACATCAAGCACGCCGAGGCACTCCGTGAAATCATCCCCGACGAGCATGTGCGTGTGAATTTGATTCGCTACCACCTCATTCCCGAAATTCCTAAACTGCGAACAAGTAGCGACGAGCGTATGGCACAGTTCCGCGACTATTTGAATGGCCGTGGCATCACCTGCACCATTCGCCGCAGCCGTGGCGAAGACATTTCCGCCGCATGTGGTATGCTCGCCGGCAAAGTAAAATCCCAAGAAGAAGTAAAACCTTTAAAGAAATAAACATTAAAGAGGATTAGTGAAAATCAGCACATGGCAAATCTTGAAAAAGGCAGTAGAATGCAATTGACCATTAAGGATTTTTGTAATAAAAAGGGCATTTCTGCTGTTCAAGTTTATGGAAAGTCAAGTATTACTGAAGATGGCAATTTCTTGTCGTTTTCAGACCAGGCTGCTATTGTTTCTCATTATCTTCAGTTGAAAAATCGTCCAGAAGGAGTTTTGTATAAAAAAAATGCAGAACAGATTTTGAATGAGTGGAGCAGTTGGATGGATGAAGACATGACTGATGCTGTAGCCGATGGTGATATGGTTTCCGAGCCACCTGTTTTTCAACTGAATCTCTTTCATGATTTGCTGAATGCCCCATTTCACGACTCTGCCAGTCCAAAATTCACTTTTGTGGATTTGTTTGCGGGTATTGGTGGCATTCGCATTCCTTTTACCGAATTGGGTGGAAAATGTGTGTTTTCTTCAGAGTGGGATAAAGCCGCCCAAATCTCGTATTCCTACAATTTTGGTGAAGTTCCATTTGGCGATATTACAAAAATTAATTCGGATAGCATTCCCAAGCACGATGTGCTGTTGGCGGGATTCCCATGTCAAGCGTTTTCCATTATTGGCAAAATGAAAGGTTTCGCCGACACGAGAGGAACCATGTTTTTTGAGGTCGCTCGCATTCTTCAGCACCACCAGCCCAAAGCCATTTTGCTTGAAAATGTGAAGCAACTTGTTTCTCATGATGGAGGAAATACATTTAAAGTGATTTTAGAAACCCTCGCGGAATTGGGGTATTCTGTCAAATGGAAGATATTGAATGCTTTAGATTTTGGCTTGCCTCAAAAGAGAGAGCGTGTGATAATCGTGGGCTTTAAATCGGCTGCGGCATGTGAGCAATTTAATTTTGACTTTGAACCAATCGCATATAATTTAGCATCTGTTTTGGAAGACGATAAGAATGTGGATTCCTCATTGTTTGCTTCCGACATGATACTTGACAAACGCCGAAAAAGAGTTGAGGGGAAAAATGTGTTTTATCCCTCAGTGTGGCACGAAAACAAATCGGGAAATATATCAATACTTCCGTATGCTTGTGCTTTGCGTACAGGCGCATCTTACAATTACCTTCTTATAAATGGATACCGACGACCTTCTTCTCGTGAATTGTTGAGGTTTCAGGGCTTTCCAGAGAAGTTCAAAATCGAGGTTTCGCATCAAGAAATACGTCGTCAAACAGGAAATTCTGTTGCGGTGCCAATGATAAGGGCTGTCGCAAAAAAAATCATTCAATTATTATGAAACAACCAAGACTAAGAGATTCACGTCATCTCGTTCAGGAAGTGTTTCCTTTGGGGAAAATCCCCAATGAAATCATTACAAAAATTGGCGCTGGCATCGTCTTTCGTCTTCATACAGGCAGAAAAGACATCACTGGCGACGACTGGGGTGATATTTTGGCATCTGCTGTAGGTGGAGAGCATTTGGCGAAACCTTTAGGTCTGTCAGATGTTGTCACTCCCGCTACTGCATGGTCGGCAAAAACAGTTAAATCAACACACCCGTTTTCCCAAAGCACAGTGAGGCTTATAAGTGGCAGAAATTCGCCAGACTATTCTTATGGCATTGAGGACCCACACGACGATATTCAAAAAACAGGTGATGCGGTGCTTGGAATTTGGAATGGTAGAGTTGATATTGCTCAAGCCCACCATCCAAGAATTAGGGTGATTGTGCTTGTTAGAAACTACGACTGTTCGGAGTTTGTTGTGTATGAAGAACTATTAGAGCATTTCGTGATTAATGATTACGAATGGAGAGAAAACTCTCAGAGTAATTTTGAGGGCTTTGAAAAGAGCACCAATAAGAAGGTGTTCACTTGGCAACCTCATGGCTCTCAGTTCACAATTCATTCCACAATACCTGATAATGCGATAAAATTTAAAGTGCGTCGTCCACCTGTTCAGACACAAGAGTCCGCATTGAAAAATATCGGATTCGATGAGTCGTGGATAGAAATAATGGATTAGTATAAACTATATTAAGAAAAACTATAGGATAACAATGAAACGTATTACATTTATTTTTGGGCTTTTGCTGTTGGCGGCTTTTGCTGGTCAGGCAGCGAAGCAGCCGGCGGATTATTATAAGAAGGCTGAGGGAAAGAAGCAGAAGGCACTCCTTTCGCAACTCTGCTCTATCATTTCCGCCAACACGAGAGTAATCTCTTACGAGAATCTTTTTGAAGACGCCTATCCCTACACCGATGCCGAAGGAGGCTATCTCATCGACATGTATAGTAATGTGAAATACTCGGTGAAAGATTCTCGCATCAATAAGAATTACAGCAAAATAGGACAGTCGATTAACCGTGAGCACGCGTTTCCACAGAGTTGGTTTGCAAAGCGCACGCCTATGAAGAGCGACCTTTTCCACGTTTATCCTACCGATGGCTACGTCAACAATCAGCGCAGCAACTATCCTTATGGTGAATGTGAGGGTGGCACCCGCCTATCAAACGACGGCTACTACGGCAAGGGTCGTTTGGGGCACTGCACTGCTCCAGGCTATTCCGGCACCGTGTGGGAACCTGATGATGAATACAAGGGCGACTTTGCGCGCACCTATTTCTACATGGCTACTCGCTACAACACACAAATCGGCAGTTGGGTGAACAACGGCACTGCTGGCACCATTCTCGATGGCACCAGTTATCCAGTGTATCAATCGTGGTACTTGAATTTGATGCTCAAATGGCACCGTCAAGACCCTGTGAGCGATAAGGAAATCAAGCGCAACGATGCCGCCTACGACCTCCAGCGCAACCGCAACCCATTCATCGACCACCCAGAACTGGTGGAATATATTTGGGGCGACAAGCAAGATGCAGAATGGTATGAGGGCTTGACTGGCGACGATCCACGTATCACCCTGCCTGTAAATGGCTCAACTGTGGATTTCGGCACCAACTACACTGGCTCTACCGCCTGCCAAACCATTGAAGTGAAGGCGCGCAATATCACCGACAATATCACCGTTACGCTCAGTGGCGCAGGCTTCACCACCTCTACCACTACTATTACAGCGGTTCAAGCCATGGAGGGCACCAGCATTGTGGTGACCTACAACAGCCCATGCCATGCCGAGGCGCAAGGCGCACTCACCCTCACCGCTGGAAGCCTGAAATCGGTGGTTAATCTCAAGGCTCGCGCCATCGACATGATGGAGGCCGACGAGGCCACCAACGTCACCGCCACCTCGTTTAAGGCATCGTGGGTGCCTGTTCAAGATGTGCAGTCCTACATCCTCTATGTGAGCGGCAAGGGCATTACTCCTCCACCATCGGGCGATGTGAAATTGCTGCTCGATGAGGATATGAGCGAGGGCACCACCAAATGGCGCACAGCAGGCTCCACCTACAACGAAAGCACCGCTTTGCGTTTGGGTTCTGGTAAAGGTACAGGCTCTGTCACCAGCCCTGCCATCGACCTTTCGGCATCGGCAGGTGTGACCACCGTAATGGCAAAAGCCACCTCTTACGGTACCGACACCAGCGTGGAAATGAAAATCAGCGTGCTCAACGCAGAAGGCAATACACTTGAAACAAAAACCGTGACTTTGAAGAAAGATGCTGCCACCTATACCGTGGTGCTTCAAGGTGCTGCCGAAGGCATGAATAAGGTGAAAATTGAAAACCTTGCCACTAAAAAGCGTGTGCTGCTCACCAATGTGAAGGTGTATGCTGGCGATGCAAGCAATGCCCAGTCGGCTCCTCGCAAGGTGGCTGTGGAAACTGGCGACAGCGTGCAGCGCGAAATCACCGGCATCACCGATGCGTTCTACACCGTGAAGAATTTGGCAAAGAACGGCACATTCAAATATCAGGTGAAAGCCGTTTACACCGACGGCACCGAATCCGACTATTCCGATGCTGTGGAAGTGGTGCTGAAAGATGCTGAACACAAACTTGGCGACCTCAACGCCGATGGCGCGATTGACGTGAGCGATGTCACCGCCCTTATCAACAAGATTTTGGGAACGGTGGATTTGCCACTCGAACGCTGTGACCTCAACGGCGACGGTGAGGTGAATGTGACCGATGTCACCACCCTCATCAATATGATTCTCGGCTAACGAAGAAATAGCAAAATCATACCTCACAAGCACCTGTCGAAACCCCTCGGCAGGTGCTTTTTTTGGCGAGAATTGTAGAGGAAAATCGTGGCGTTTTTTGTGGATTTCTAAATTTTTCTTAACTTTGCCATGCTCTGTAGAGCGATTATAAAGACTAACACCTAAGCAATTATTTTGAACAATGAGTTTAAAGCAAAAGATTCGAGTATTCCTGGTTGGTAACGACCCTGTGATTGATTGGAAAGTTCAGGCAACGACGTGGTTTAGCATCTTGTTGGGCTGCGTGTGTATGTCGGTAGGTTTCACTATTTTTATCAACCCCTACAATATTGTGCCTGGCGGTGTGTATGGTTTGAGCATCGTTATGCACAACATCTTCCCGTCGATTCAGGTGGGTTATTTCGGATATATGTTCGATATTCCGCTGCTCATCACCTCTATGGTGATGCTCGGCAGTAAGTTTGGTGGTCGCACCATCGTGTCGGTGTTGCTCACCCCATTCTTGATGAACACTATCGAAGCCCTCTCTTATCCCACCGAGGAAGCCCTCCGTTCGCTCGACCCTGCTCAGTTGCTTGGCGGCGTGGTGAACATGTCCGACCACTTGATGCTCACCAGCATTGTGGGTGCGGTGTTCATCGGTTTGGGTTGCGGTTTGATGGTGCGCGGTGGCGCTACATCAGGCGGTACCGATGTGATCAGTATGATTATGCAGAAATACCTCCACATTCCATTCTCTACCGCCATTCTCATTTGCGATGGTATGGTAGTGGCATTCGGTTTGGTGGTGATTGGTTTCGGTGTGGGTACCGAGGCGCAAGATGTGTCGTCGCCATCTTGGTTGCTGTCGTTCTACTCGCTCATCGCGGTTTACGTCACTTCACGCACCGTGGCGTATGTCATCAACGGTAGCGCCAACGATAAGATTATCTTCGTGATTAGCGCCAAGGAAATGCACTCGCTCCACGACTATATTTTGAAAGACCTCGACCGCACAGCCACCGTAATCAAGAGTCACGGGCTCTACACTGGCAACGATAAGGAAATGCTCTTCCTGGTGGTGGGCAGCCGTGAGGTGATGTCGGTGAAGCAGCAAATTCGCCTTGCCGACCCTGCCGCGTTTGTGGTGGTGACCGACGCCTACGACATCTACGGCGAAGGCTTCAAGCCCCTCCCATTAGAAGGCGACATCAACCCCGAATAATCCTCCCTAAAAGAATAACATCCCATCCAGCATAGCCTTGCCCACCCACTCACGGTGAGCAAGGCTTTTTTTCGCGCACCATGAAAAATGATAACGCTATAACGTAGGAACATGGGTTCAGTGGTTAAATACTGGGGGCACAAAAACAAAAAAAACAATCTTTTAGCGATGCCAGTGCTTCGCACCTGTCGTTAGTGCTGCGGTATGTCTGATTTCAAGCAGAGGCTTGAATCAGCCACACCACAACACCAACGCCGCCCTCCCCAGCGAGGTCGGTGGCATCGCCAAAAGGATAAAAACCGCTCGCCTTCGGCGAAAAACCAAACCCGGTAGGGACGTGATACTTCACGTCCGCCCATAATTGCAATATCCTATTGAATATCAATTATTTGGCGCGGACGCGAAGTATCGCGTCCCTACCATGCAAAATCGTTTTGGGAAATTTGATGCGGCTTTTTTCCAAGAAATCATTTTATCATCAGGGGTTTTTCGCCGTGAAACGGCGAGCGGTTTTTATCCTTGGGGCAAAGTGGATAGCCCTCGTAAGAGGGTGGCGGAGGGATTGTGTGGTTGGCGGCATGGAAACTCGTTTCCAATGACGCAAAGCACACAGTCGCACCGCCAAATGCGAAGCATTCCACTTTGCTCCAAGGCTGTTTTTTATGTTTTTGTTTTTGATTCCACCCACGATTCGGCAACAGTTTAATCATTGCCTGGCATGTTTCTACGATTTGTTGGTGATTATGCTCCGTTTTGGTGTAGGAATCATTGCTCTTTGTTGTTACCTTTATGCGTTCGGAATTTGCTGCGTCGAAATCATAAGCGACCCTCTCCGAGGCTCGACATTGGGGTGGGGCGTTGTCACCAAGCTACGCTCATTCGCTCCTGCGGAGCTTCATTCGCTTGCATGGTGTTTCGCATGATGCGGCATCTCCGATGCCTGTGCTTGTCACTTCAGGTGTTTCGGGTGCTTCGGGTGTTTCAGGTGTTTCGGGTGCTTCGGGTGTTTCAGGTGTTTCAGGTGCTTTGAAAAAACTGGCAGGGTGGAAGTCGGGAGCTTGGTTGGGATTATTCTAACTTCTAATTTCTAACTTCTAACTTCTAATTTCTAACATCTAATTTCTCAAAATGGTGTTTCAGGCGTTTTTCTGTGCTGCTTGGGGATTTTGGGGTGGGGGAGAGGGAATGGGGCTTTTGTGGTTGCAGTTGTGGGGATTTTTGTGTAAATTTGTAAATTATTAATATGGTGTGGAGTGTGCTTGTGGCATTACTCTCATAACCAGTGAAATAACGGATTTTTTAATGGCAAACGAAAAGAAAATACGCATTGGCATTACCCAAGGGGACACCAATGGAATTGGCTGCGAAGTGATTTTGAAAACTTTCGCAAACCCTGCAATGCAGGAGCTTTGCACTCCGGTGATTTATGGGTCGAGCAAAATTCTCACCTATCACCGCAAGGCTATCGATATGCAGGCATATCAAATCAATATCACTAAATCTGCCACACAACTGAAAGACCATCTGCCAAATCTGGTGGAAGTGATTGAGGAAGACATTAAAGTGGAAATGGGCAAAGCCGACAAGCAAGCTGGCCGTGCCGCATTTTTGGCTCTTGAGGCTGCTGTCGCTGACCTGAAGAACGGTAATATCGACGCGATAGTGACAGCACCTATCAGTAAGGAAAATATCCAAAGTTCGGAATTTAGTTTCCCCGGCCACACCGAGTATCTCGAAGCCAGCGTTGGCGATGGTGAAAAGGCGCTGATGGTGCTTTTCTGCGACAAGGTGCGTGTGGCACTCGTCACCATTCACAAGCCATTGGCTGAGGTGCCAGCCGCCATCACCAAAGAGCGCATCTTGGAGAAGTTGAGAATCTTCAACAAGTCGCTCAAGCGTGATTTCAACATTCAGGGTCCACGCATCGCCGTGCTCTCGCTCAACCCACATGCTGGCGAAAACGGTCTTCTCGGCAAGGAGGAGAAAGAGGTGATTGCACCAGCCATTCAGGAAGCCTACGATGAGAAGATACTCTGTTTCGGCCCTTACGCTGCCGACGGCTTCTTTGGCAATGAGCAGTATCGCCACTTCGATGGTGTGTTGGCCATGTATCACGACCAGGGTTTGGCTCCGTTCAAGACTTTGGCGATGAGCGAGGGTGTGAACTTCACCGCAGGTCTGCCTATCGTGCGCACCAGCCCCGACCACGGAACAGGCTACGACATCGCCGGTAAGGGCGTGGCAAACGAAAACTCGATGCGCCAGGCTGTGTATGCCGCCATCGACATCGTGCGCAACCGTCGCCGCTACGACGAGGCTTACCGCAACCCACTGCGCAAGCAATACTTCGACCACAGCAAAGACAATGTGGTGCTCGACCTTACTAAAGATTGATTTTTAAGAAATTAGAGGTTAGAAATTAGATTTTTTGGAAGTTAAGGAGTTAAGAAGTTAGAGAAGTTAAGACGGCACTTTCGCCTTTTGGAAAAAAACTGTTTTCTTTGGCTTTGCGGCTCTTTGACGGTTAGATTTAAAATAGATATGAATTACGGAATTATCGCCGCTGGCGAAGGCTCACGCCTGGCTCAAGAGGGCGTGGCAAAACCAAAACCACTCGTTGAACTCAATGGCGAACCAATGGTTCAGCGGTTGATTAATATTTTCTGCCGATGCAAGGCTGAGAGCATCAGCATCATCGTGAATGAGCACATGACCGAGGTGCGCGAGTTTCTGAGCACGCTCCAACTTCCTGTGCCGCTCAATGTGGTGGTGAAGACCACTCCAAGTTCGATGCACAGTTTTTGGGAATTGAGCAAAGTGATGCAGAAGGGCAAATTCTGCCTCACCACCGTAGATACCATTTTCCGTGAGCAGGACTTCGCTCGCTATATCGACGCTTTCGAGGCCGACACAGAGCACGATGGCATGTGGGCGGTGACTCCATTTATTGAAGACGAAAAACCACTGTATGTGGAAGTGGACGAGCCGAGTATGCACATCAAGGCTTTCCGCGATGCCGCTTACGATGGTGCGAAATATGTGTCGGGCGGCATCTACGCCATCACCGACAAGGCTTTCCCTGTGCTCGACAAGTGCATTGAGCAGGGCATTTCGAGAATGCGCAATTTCCAGCGCGCGCTCGTTGACGAGGGTTTCAACCTTCAAGCCTACAGCATCGACAAGATTATAGATGTGGACCACGCAAGCGACATAGCCGTGGCCCAGAAATTCATAAATGAATAAAAACATAAATTAGCGATTATGGCTGAAATTAAAATAGCTGCAATTATGCGTGCTGGTGCGTATTCCCCTAATCACATAGGTAACGACGCAGCCATTCTTAACGCAGCTGCCGAGCAATTGCGCAAGCGCGGTTGTTTGGTCAACATTTATAGTGAAGAACAGTTCAACAATCAGGGCGTGGAGGAGAATGTGATTCTCAACATGTGCCGCGAGCAAAAGTCGATTGAGAATTTGCAGAAGGCGGAAGACGCTGGCAAAATCGTTATCAATTCAGGCTTCGGCATCGAAAACTGCACTCGTGAGCGCATGACGCGCATTTTGCTGGGCAATGGCATCCCTTATCCCGAAAGTTTGATTGTGAACACCGACGAGGCAATCAAGCCCATGCTGAAAAAGAGCGGTTTCCAGAGTTGCTGGATCAAGCGTGGCGATTTCCACGCCATGCACAAGGAGGATGTGTCGTTTGTGCGTCACCCCGAAGAGGCGCAGGAAGTGCTTCAGGAGTATTTCCTCCGTGGCATCAAGCGTGCGGTGATTAATGTGCACCTTGAGGGCGACCTTGTGAAGTTCTACGGTGTGAATGGCACCCCATTCTTCTACTGGTTCTATCCTTTCGACGCTGGTCACAGCAAATATGGCTGGGAAGAGGTGAACGGCAAAAGCCAGGGTATCAAGTTCGATGAGAAGAACTTTAAAGCCATCTGCCAGCAGGCAGCCAGCGAACTGAATGTGGAAGTGTATGGTGGCGACTGCATCGTGGCTCCTGATGGTCAGATTCGCATCATCGACTTCAACGACTGGCCAAGTTTTGCGCCATGTCGCACCGAGGCCGCACCATATATCGCAAAACGCGTATTAGCCATTGTGAAATCGGCTCAAGAAAAAAAGTAAATTATCATAAGAAATGGAATTTAAAGAAATCAAGTCTCTATATCGTCAGTCGCTCAAGTCGATGGACACCGAAGAGCATATCGACCTCTTCTTCTACCGTCCGCTGGGATTCGCTTGGGCGTGGCTGTTTGCCAAGTTGGGCGTAACGCCTAATGTGGTGACCATTGCCTCTATATTTTTAGGCGTGGGTGGTGGCATTTTGCTCTATTTTGCCGAGCCTGCCAACTTGTGGCTCAACTATGTGGGTATCTTCCTCATTATTTGGGCGAATACCTACGACAGTGCCGACGGACAGTTGGCGCGTCTCACCAAGCAGTATTCACGCATCGGTCGTATTCTCGATGGCGTGAGCGGCGACTTCTGGTTCATTGCCATTTATTTCGCCCTCGTGTTCCGTGAAATCAACTTCGGCGACAAACTGCTGGGTGCCGACTTCTTCGCCGACCATCAGTGGGTGATTTGGGTGCTTGCCGTGACTGCTGGCGCTTGCCACGCTAAGCAAGCCGCCATGGCTGACTATTACCGCCAGTTCCACCTTTATTTCTTGAAGGGCAAGGAAGGCAGCGAACTCGACAGCACCGACGCTCTTGACAAGGAAAACGCCCAACTCACTTGGAGTGGCAATTTCATGAAGAAACTCACCATGATGGTGTATCGCAACTATACCGCCAACCAGGAAGTGCTCACGCCCAACATGCAACGCCTTCGCAAGGCATTGAAGGAGCGTTACGGCGAGAACGAGATTCCTCAGGCGTTCCGCGACGCTTTCCGTGCCAAGTCGCTCCCATTGATGAAATACACCAACATGCTGTCGTTCAACACCCGCATCATCGCCATGTTTATCTCGGTGATTATCCAGATGCCATGGCTGTATTTCGCGTTTGAACTCGTGGTGCTCAACGCCATGATGGCATACATGATCATCTCCCACGAGCACCGCTGCAAATCCCTCATTGCTCAGGTGTAGGTGTGTTTGTGGTTTTTGGGCTCACACAGATTCCTCTGTTTGTGGTTTTTGGCTCACACAGATCCCACGGATCTCACTGATTTTTTTGTGGGTGGTAAATCTCACAGAATTGTTAGGTGGGGAGTAGGGGTGGTTTTGGGGCTCACACAGATCCCACGAATCTCACAGAATTGCATTGATGATGTTAAATCTCACAGAATTGTTTGGTGGGAGAGTGGAATGTTTTTTTGATTTTTATTTTTTATGACTGATAATGAGTTGACATATAAGATTATTCATTGTGCTATGGAGGTGTATAATCACCTTGGGCCTGGATTGCTTGAGGATGTCTATGAAAGGGCTCTTATGTATGAACTCGTGAATGCAGGATTAAAGGCGCAAAGTCAAGTGGCACTACCATTGGTATATAAAGGAGTGGATTTGGAAAAGAGTTATCGGGTGGATATTTTGGTTGAAGAAAAAATAATTCTGGAGTTGAAGTCAGTAGCGCAACTCGAACCAGTTCACTACAAACAATTACTATCATATTTGAAATTATCAGGACTAAGATTCGGCTACCTGATAAATTTCAACGAAAAAGATTTCAAAAACGGCTATCACAGAATAGTGAACGGCTATTAAAGATATTAATTATTAATTATAAAGTAAAAAGTTAAAAAACATCCCCTTATCCTCATTCACAGAAATCCGTGAGATTTCCCGCCCACAAAGAAAACCTGTGAGATCTGTGGAATCTGTGTGAGGCTCGGAGTCAAATAAGCCCACAAGCCTCCGTGAGATTTTCCACCCACAAAGAAAACCTGTGGGATCTGTGAGATCTGTGTGAGACCCAAAAACGAGATTCGTGTGAGCCCAGGAGGCAGGGGGGAGACAAAGAATAAGCGCTATGATTGAAGGTGTGATTTTTGATTATGGCGGCACGATTGACAGCCGCGGTGTGCATTGGAGTTGGGTAATCTGGGACGGTTACCAGAAAGCTGGTGTGAATGTGTCGCTGGAGCAGTTCCGTGAGGCGTATGTGATGGCTGAGCGTGAACTCGCCAAGGTGCGCCACATTCTTCCTAACGACAATTTCCACGACTTGCTCGTGAAAAAGATGGACATTGAGTTTGGCTATCTTGTGGAGCAAGGGCTGGTGGATGCCACTGAGGCTCCCGAAAAGGCGAGAGCGGTGGCGCAATACTGCTACGAGCAGGCGCGTGAGTGTATCGAGGAAGCCCGACCAGTGCTGGAGGCGTTGAGCGCAAAATATCCGATGATGTTGGTGAGCAATTTCTATGGCAATGTGGACAGTGTGCTCCGTGATTTTGATGTGCGCCGCTATTTCAAGGGCGTGATTGAGAGTGCTGTGGTGGGTGTGAGAAAACCCAACCCAACGCTTTTCCGCCTTGGTGTGGACGCGCTCGAATTGCCTGCCGAGAGCATTATGGTGATTGGCGACAGCCTTACAAAAGACATTCTCCCTGCTGAAAGTTTGGGTTGCAAAACGCTTTGGATTAAGGCTCGTGGCTGGACCGACAAGGAAGACGACACCGTGCGCCCCGACATCATTGCGGCACTCCCTGAAGTGCTTACCCGAATAGGGTAAAAACCAACAAACTGTATTATTTTTTCACGCGGTCGGGGTTTTGGGCGATGAATGATTTCCACGACTTCGGACCGCGTGCAAACACCGGTTTCTGGCTCTCGTAGTAGTGGCAAAGCGCCGCTGCGAGGGCATCGGTAGCGTCGAGGAATTTAGGCATGTCCTCCTGGGCGATGTTGAGTGTGCGCTGAAGCATGGTGCAGACCTGCTCCTTGCTGGCGGCTCCGTTGCCCGTGATGGCTTGTTTTATTTTTCGTGGCTCATATTCCGTGATAGGAATTTCTCGGTTGAGGGCGGCAGCCATTGCCACACCCTGTGCGCGTCCCAGTTTCAGCATCGACTGCACATTTTTACCGAAAAACGGTGCTTCGATAGCCATCTCATCGGGCAGATATTGCGCGATAAGACTTGTCACACGCTCGAAAATGTGGTGCAAACGCATGTAGTGGTCCTCCATGGCGTTGAGTTTCAGCACACCCATGGCAATGAGCGACGGCGTTTTGCCCTTGATGCCAAGAATGCCGTAACCCATCACATTCGTGCCGGGGTCGATGCCGATGATAATTTTATCGTGTTCGAGTTCTTCCATTATTTAATGTCAATCACGTCCATCATAGTGGTGAATCCCACCACGCTATTGCCGAAGTGGGTGGAGATGCGTGCCGAGAGCGTTTTGCCAGTGCCAAGACACCATTTTTGGAGTTCTTTCACCGATTCGGCTTGCATTTGCAGCGCATAACTCATGCCACCATCGTGTGCGCTTCCCATCACACGGGTGAGGATAGGGTTGTTCATAATGCCGTCGGCAGTGGCCATGGGCACATATTGCAGGCGAATGTAGTCGAGAAACATTCTCTCAACCTCGTCGCTAACGTGAAAAGTGGTGTTGTAGATAATCATAACGGCTACAAAGTTACTCAATTTTTCTCATTTTTCACCTTATTATAATATGTGGTGATCGATAACAAAACCAAGAAAGCCCTCGCTGTGACGGTAAAAAGCCTGTTAATTAACCTTGGATTTTACATAAAACGATGTGTGGTGATATTTTGCGTTTGTTGTAAGTTATTAAGTATCAATTTGCTGTGTTCTGATTGGGCGGACGTGAAGTATCACGTCCCTACTGTGATTGTATTTTATTGGGTGTGGAAAATTAAGGATTTTAACGATTGTATGTTAAATTTTTATTGGTGTTTGTTAAAATAGAATAAAAGCATTAATTTTGTGGAGTATTTATAGAATTAGGTGTTTTCGCCCAAAATGCGAATGAATGAAAATATCCGATTTATCGACATCCGAGGTTATTATAATTACCTTGGTGCGCATAAGTCGTATATATATGGTGCAATTTGTGCAAAAGGAAAAATGATGCGCTGCCTCTACTAATGAGGTGGCGTGTGTTGTTTATTATTATAGGCTTTTATATATCCAGAACTATTTCATTTTTTTTATTAATAAATTTCCTAAGTTTTATGCTTAAAAAAATCAAGTTTTTGTCACTCGTTGTAATGCTGTTTGCAGCATTTGCGATGAATGCACAGGTAACTACCTCGGCTATGTCGGGTCTTGTTACCGACGAGAACAATGAGACCATGATTGGTGCTACGGTTACTGCCGTTCACACACCATCTGGTACTAAGTACAATGCTGTGTCTAACGTGGATGGTCGTTTCTCCATCCAAGGTATGCGTACTGGTGGCCCTTACCGTGTGGAAGTGTCATACGTAGGCTACAAGACCAAGACTATTGAAGGCATTACACTTGCACTTGGTGAAACCACCAACGTGCCTGTGCGCATGAGCAACGACGCTACTCAACTGAGCGAAGTGGTGGTTACTGCTATTGGTACAAAGTTTACCGCTGAAAAGACTGGTGCTTCAACCAACATCAGCAGTGCACAGATTTCAAGCCTTCCTTCAGTGAGCCACAGCATCACTGAGCTCACTCGCCTTTCACCTTACGGTGGCAATGGTATGAGCATCGCTGGTAGCGACGGCCGTATGGCAAACTTCACTGTTGACGGTTCGAACTTTAACAACGACTTCGGTTTGACCGACAAGCTTCCTGGTGGTGGCAACCCTATCTCTCTCGAAGCTATCGAAGAAATGCAAGTTGTGGTTTCTCCATTCGACGTTCGTCAGTCTAACTTCATCGGTGGTGGTGTGAACGCTATTACCAAGAGTGGTACCAACACTGTAAAGGGTAGTGTTTACATGTATCACCGCAACGAAAACATGCGTGGCGATGCAGTTGACCGTGTGCAAATTCCAAGCGCGCGCGAAAAAGACCAAACCACTACTTGGGGTGCAACCCTCGGAGGTCCAATCGTGAAGGACAAATTGTTCTTCTTCGTGTCTGGTGAAATGCAGAAGATTCCTACCATCGCAAACCGCTGGCGTGCTTCTGACGACGGTGTGGGCAATGCCGACACTTACACCTCTCGCACCACTAACGCCGACTTGCAACGCGTGAGTGAATTTGTATTGAACAAGTATGGCTACAACACTGGTTCATGGTCAAAATGGCCAGCCGACGAGACCAACTACAAGTTGCTCGCCAAGATTGACTGGAACATCACCGACATGCACCACTTGAGCCTCCGTTACACTTATGTGAAGAACCGCTTCTGGAACACTCCTAACGCTTCTTCTATGGACGGTGGCACACGCTCTGCTTACGGTCGTGTATCTCAATACTCAATGTCGTTCGCTAACTCAATGTACGGCATGGACAACATCGTTCACTCATTAGCTGCTGAACTCAACAGCCGTTTGAACGACAAGATGTTTAACAACTTCCGTATCACCTTCGACAAGAAGGACGATATCCGCTCTTCTGAGTCTGCTGAATTCCCATTCATCGACATTCTCGATGGCTCTGGCGAAAACAACAACTATATGGCTCTCGGTTATGAACTCTTTACTTGGAACAACGGCGTTCACAACACCGTATGGCAAGTTAAGGACGACTTCACTTACTTCTTTGGCAACCACAAACTCACTGCTGGTGTATTCTACGAACACCAAATGGCCGACAACTCATACATGCGTAACGGTACAGGTTACTACCGCTACAACAGCGTTGACGACTTCATCAATGGTGCTGCTCCTGAAATCGTATGTTTGACCTACGGTTACGGTGGTGAAACTAATCCTGCTGCTCGTGTACGTTTCCACAAGCCAGGCTTCCTTATCAGCGACGAATTCAACCCAAGCGAACGCCTCAAACTCACTATGGGTATCCGCTTCGACGGTATGTTCTTCAACAATGCCGACTTGATGACCAACCAGGCTATCTACGACATCGCTTACCCTGATGGCAAGGGCAACGAACGCCACATCGACACTGGCAAGTGGCCAGGTACTGGTATCACCGTTTCTCCACGTGTAGGTTTCACTTGGGACGTGCTTGGCGACAAGACCCTCAAGCTCCGTGGTGGTTCAGGTTTGTTCATGGGCCGCTCTCCACTGGTGTTCTTCACCAACATGCCTACCAACAGTGGTATGGTTCAATACCAAGCTCAGCTCAGCGCAAAGAAGAAAGTTGACATGAGCCAATTCGCAGGTGGCCTGGTTGTGAACAGCGAAGGCCGTCCTACTATCGACGCTCTCCGCTCTAAGCTCATCGCTATGGGCTATCCTGAAAACATCAGCCCAGACAAGGGTACACTTCCTGCAACCATTTCTGCTGTGAGCCCCGACTTCAAGATGCCACAAGTGTGGAAAACCACTTTGGCTGTTGACTACAAGCTCCCAGTTTCATTCCCAATGCAAGTGACTGTGGAAGGTATCTTCGACAAGAACGTGAACGCTGCTTGCATCAGCGACTGGTCAATTCCATCAGCTGGTGGCTTCGCTCGCTTCAACGGTGCTGACAACCGTCCTATCTATCCTGCCGGCTTCCGTAACAACCTCGCTGCTTTCGTGCTCGAAAACACTCATAAGGGTTACTTCTGGAGTGCTAACTTGATGGTTACTGCTCGTCCAGCTGAATGGATCAACTTGATGGCTTCTTACACTCACCAAGTGCGTAAGGAAATCACTGGTATGCCAGGTTCAAACGCAGAATCAGCATTCACCTACGTTCCTACATCTGAAGGTCCTAACCACATCAAGCTCCACAACTCTCAATACTTGACTCCAGACCGTTTCGTGGCTTCAATGCAGATCAACGACAAGTGCAACAACCACTACTCATTCATCTACGAAACCTGGCGCGGTGGTTACAACTATTCTTACATGACTGTTAACGACATGAACGGCGACGGTTACAACTACGACGCTATTTATGTTCCTACCGATGCTGAAGTGGAAAGCGGTGCATTCCGTTTCGTTTCTCAAGACGACCAAGACCGCTTCATGGGCTTCTTGCACAACAACAAGAGCTTGAGCAAATACCAAGGCAAGTATGCAGAAGGCTACAGCGTTTACAACCCATGGGTTCACCGTGTTGACTTCAGCTACAAGCACGACTTCAAGCTCAACATTGGCTCAACTAAGCACACCCTCCAATTGGGTATCGATATCAAGAACCTTCTCAACCTCTTCAACTCAAGCTGGGGTGTGAGCAAGACGCTCAACAGCGCAATCGGTTCAGATGCTCGTATCCTCAAGTATGAAGGCGTAGACGCACAAGGTGTTGCTACATTCTCAACTCCTTCGGCTATCAATGCCGATACTAAGTTGTTCACTCCACTCCACGCTCTTGGTCAGTGCTGGAACATGGGTATCACCGTTAAGTATATCTTCAACTAATTCAACAGTCAATTACAACTATGAACTATAAATTTTTATTTACAGCAGTTGTTGCCCTCATGAGCATGATGTTTGTGAGCTGTAGCGACGACGATGCTACCTTCTTGAATGAGATTCGCGTATCTCAATCATACGTGGCTATTGACAAGAATGGTGGTGAAGTTTCTATCGACATCGCAGCTACCGACAGCTGGTCGATCGACGACGCTAAGATTCCTGAATGGCTCGAAGTTTCTCCACGTTCTGGCGAAGCTGGCAATGGCAAAATCACCTTCAAGGCAGCTGCCTACGAAGGTGGTCGCGAGTGCGAACTCGTGATCAACTGCGCTGGCAAGGCTCAGCACATCAATGTGATTCAAGGCCTCATGAAAGTAGAAAACGCTACTTGTGCTCAAGTGATCGTTGGTCCTGACAGCAAGACTTACCGCGTGACCGGTACTTGTACAGGTATCTACAACACCACTTACGGTAACTGGTACCTTACCGACGAAACCGGCACTATCACTATCTACGGTACTCTCGACAAGAAGGGTAAAACCGCAAACTTCTCAAGCCTCGGCATTGAAGTGGGTGATATCGTGACCGTGGAAGGTCCTAAGAAGACTTTCGGTTCTACTATCGAACTCGTTGACGTGACCGTTGTGAAGATTGTGAAATCACTCATCAAGGTGGTTGAAACCGACCCAGCTGATGCTACCGCTCCACTCGAAGGTGGTGAAGTGAAATTCAACCTCGAATGCAAGGGCAACGGCGTGAGCGTGGAAATTCCTGAAAATGCTAAGGAATGGCTCTCTATCGTTCGCATTTCTGGCGGCGCTACTCCTGAAGTAGTGTTCAAGGCTGCTCCTAACGCAGGTGGCGACCGTAGCGCAGAAATCACTTTCAAGACCTACGACGCTAAGGGTGCTGAATACACCGCAGTGGCTACTTTGAACCAAAAGGGTGCTATCATCGCTGCTTCTGTAGCTCAATTTAAGGCAGCTGAAGTGGGCGACAGCCAATACCGCCTCACAGGTGTGGTGACCAAACTCGATGCTAAGGGCAACCCATACATTCGCGACTACAGCGATATGGAACCAGTGCTCGTTTACCGTCCTCAAGGCTTCACCGGCAAGGTGGGCGATATCATCACCGTGGTTGGTAAGCGCGCCGAATACAAGGGCGTGGCTCAAGTGGCTAACGGCGTGGTTGAAGACACCAAGGTTGTAACCGAAGTATCTATTGCCGACTTCCTCACTAAGGAAGACAACAGCAATGTTTACTACATGGTTACTGGTACAGTAGATGAAATCAAGAACGCTATCTATGGCAACATGAACATCAAGGGCGCAGACGGCAGCACTCTCTACCTCTACGGTACTCACCCAGGTTGGGGCGCTACTGGCGATGCAGCTAAGAACTTCCTCGCTACCATCGGCCTCGCAGTTGGTGATAAGATTACTGTGATTGGTGCTAAGACTTCATACAATGGCGCTACTCAGATGAAGAACGCTATCTACTTCTCACACACCAAGGCACAATAATTGCCCTCTCACAGAGATAACAATTATCTCTAAATAATCCAGCCAGCCTACACCACCACGGTGCAGGCTGGCTTTTTTAATGCGCCATCGCCTGATGGAGAATTGGTGATGTGTCAAATCATCAAATCACCAAAAATGACAGCGCCATAGCGTAGGGACATGCCTTCGGCGAGAGCACTGAAAAACTATAAAAATAGTGAATGAAGTAAAGATTTTGTGGAGGCTTGTAGCCGTTGGAAACGGCTGATTA
>OLGV01000054.1_pt1 | contig 46390 bp, 39 predicted proteins | sample 1605761 | NCBI WGS metagenome assembly OLGV01 (sample SAMN03283245) | human gut metagenome | biome: human-associated habitat; material: feces | host: Homo sapiens | place: Peru | collected 2012
CCTCGCTGGGGAGGGCTGCGTTGGTGATGTGGTGTGGCTGATTCAAGCCCCAGCTTGAAATCAGACATGCCACAGCACTAATGACAGGTGCGAAGCACTGGCATCGCTAAAAGGTTGTTTTTTATGTTTTTTGTTTCAGTCCCCCAGTATTTTTCCATTGAACCCATATTTGGGATAACGAAAATGGAGGCTGCCCTTTTTTAAGTTGGAAAAGGAGAGCCTCCATCTTTGTCGTCTTACTTCAATTTTACATTCACATGCGACCTATCAATTCAACGACGTAGGGAAATTTAGACTAAATGATTTGTAAATAATAAGACATCGCTCGCGATAGGAGCGGTGTATTAAAGAGTTCACACGCTTTTTCTGTGGCAAATATAGGAAAAGTTTCAGTTTGAAAACAAATTTTTAGAACAAAAAAAACGCATTTTTTCAAATGATGTGCAATGAATTTCGTTTTTGTGTTTTGTAACATATTTCTACAACATGTTTTCCCGAAATATAGGCTTTTAGAATTGCGGTGTTGAGGAAAATCGTTAAATTTGTGGTGGAATCAATTTCCTGGTGTTTTGTTTATAAAATAATACATACTATATGGTATCACGTATTTCACACATTATTTTTTCTATGGTGCTTATTATGGGCGCCACTTCGGCGATGGCGCAAAAGCAGTTCACGCTCGAAGATTTGAATTTCGGCGGCAAGAATTACCGTCAGATGAGTCCACAAAACCGCACACTCTACTGGTGGGGCGACAAGTTGGTGCACGCCACCGACTCGCTTTACTCGCTCGTGGATGTGAACACTGCTAAGGAGAAACCGCTGTTCACGCTCGACCAGATGCGTGAGTGGAGCGAACTGGGCAAGAAACTTCGCTCGCTCCGTGGCGTGTCGATGCCCTACGCTGGCAAGCCTCTCGCGCTGGTGCAGACCGCCAAGAAGCGAATATTGGTGAACTTCCGCACCAAAAATGTGGAGTGGAGCCAAGATTGCTCGAAAGAAACGCAAGCGTCGGACTGGTGCAAGCAAAGCCGCGCCGTGGCGTTTGTCGATGGCAACAATCTGTATGTGCGTGATGCCGCTGGGCAACTGATGCGCGTCACCAAAGATGGTTCTCGCGACATCGTGTACGGGCAGAGCGTGCACCGCAATGAGTTTGGCATCGACGGCGGCTTGTTCTGGAACCCCAAAGGCACTAAGTTGGCGTTTTACCGCATGGACCAAAGTATGGTTGCCGACTATCCGCTAATCAATGTGCCCGAACTTTCCGACACCGCCCACCTGATGGCTACACCTGCTCCCGAAAAATATCCAATGGCGGGTCAAACCTCCCACAAGGTGACTATCGGCGTGTATGACGTGGCTTCGGGCAGCATCATCTACCTGAACGCTGGCGACCCCACCGACCGCTATTTCTGTGGCATCACTTGGAGTCCCGACGGTGGCACCATCTATGTGCAGCAGATGAACCGTGCGCAAAACGATATGCACATGGTGAGCTACAACGCCACTACTGGCGAACCTGTGGCAGAACTCTACCACGAGTCGCACCCCAAATACATTGAGCCGGGCGCACCACTGAGTTTCCTGCCTTGGGACGCATCGAAATTCATTTTGCAAAGCGAAAAAGACGGCTTCAACCACCTCTATCTATATGATGTGAAGGGCAACCTTCTGAAGCAGCTCACCAGCGGCAGCTGGGAAGTGACAAAACTCGTGGGATTCGACACCAAGAGCCGTGCCGTGGTGATGGAAAGCACCGAGGCACACGATTTGCAGAACAACATTTTCCGTGTGGATATTGCTTCGGGCAAGCGCACTCGCATCGATGCCGATGGCAAGGGCGTGCACTCTTGCTTGCTGAGCGAAAACGGCACCTTAGCCGTGGATTGGTATCAAGAGCCCGACGTGCCTCGCAATATTGACATTCTGAACACCGCAAACGGCAAGGCTGTGCGCTTCTTCACCGCCCCCGACCCTTGGAAGGGCTACGCCGTGCCTACCTATAAAAATGGCACTATCAAGGCAGCCGACGGCACCACCGACCTCTACTACCGCATGGTGCTTCCACCCGACTTCGACGCATCGAAAAAATACCCTACCGTGGTGTATGTGTATGGTGGCCCACACACCCGCAATGTGGACGCTGGTTGGCACTGGCGCAGCCGCAGTTGGGAAACCTACATGGCGCAGCGTGGCTATGTGCTGTTTATTCTCGACAACCGTGGCAGCAACCGCCGTGGCCGTGAGTTCGGACTTGCCACCTATCGCCAACTCGGACAGGTGGAAATGCAAGACCAGATGAAGGGCGTGGAATTTCTGCGCACTCAGCCCTATGTGGATATGGACCGACTGGGCGTGCATGGCTGGAGCTTTGGCGGCTTCATGACCATCAGCCTAATGACCAACTACCCCGACGTGTTTAAGGTGGGCGTGGCTGGCGGACCTGTCATCGACTGGAAATGGTACGAGGTAATGTATGGCGAACGCTATATGAGCACCCCACAACTCAACCCCGAAGGCTACGAAAAGGCAAGTCTGCTCAACAAGGCGAAAAACCTGAAAGGCCGCCTGCAAATCATTCAAGGCTTGAACGACCCCGTGGTGCTCCCACAACACGCCTACTCGTTCCTGAAAGCGTGCATCGCCGCCGGCACCCAGCCCGATTTCTTCGTATATCCGGGCGAGCCCCACAACATGCGCGGTCACCAAAGCGTACACCTCCACGAACGCATCACCCGCTACTTCGACGACTACCTGAAGTAGCCTCCCCCGAAAACAAACATACCCCCACAAAGAAATAGCCAAACTTGACCAAATGCGCCAAGTTTGGCTATTTTTACATCCAATGTTATGATATCAATCAGAATAGCAGTTTATTCCCTTTCTGATGTTGATATTTCAAAAATCCGACCTATCAACTCGTTGACCTGTTGACTTGTTGACTCGTTGACCTGTTGACTCGTGGACTCAGAAATTAGGGAAAGGGGGTTGTGGAATCGAAATAATATTTCTAACTTTATCATTTATTTTATTCATCAGTATTTTGATATTTGAAGATGAGCAAGAAGTGGTATGTGGTGTGGGTTGGCACCGAGCCTGGCATTTGCGAAACTTTGGAGGAGTGCCAAATTCGCACTCAAGGCTATCCCGGTGCGCGCTACAAGGCGTTTGATTCCAGTCGTGAAGCCATTGAGGCGTATCGCAAGGAATTAGATGCCCACGCCGACCCTCGTGCCGTGATTCGCGCCATCGCCCATGCCGAGACCTCGCGCACCAACTATGCCAACATCAAGGAAATATACCCTGGCAGTGTGGCGGTGTGTGGCTCGTGCGATCATGCCACTGGCATGATGCAGTATCGTGGTGTGGATGTGTGGTCGGGCACCGAACTTTTCCGTTTCGGTCCTGTGGCCGGCAGCGAAAATGTGGCAGAATTTTTGGCTATCGTCCATGCGCTGGCATTGCTGCAAAAGCAGCGTAAAGACCGCGTTGCCATCTATTGCTCCAACGGCATAGCCCAAATGTGGGTGCGCCAGAAGAAGAGCAATGCGCACGTGCCGCCCGTTCCTGCCTATGCGAAGATGGGGCAGTTGCTGGCGCGCGCCGACCACTGGTTGGAGGTCAACACTTTTCACAACTTCGTGATTAAGTGGAAAACTGACGAATGGGGTCCAAACCCTGCAAGTGTCTGCCACGATGACAAATAACCTGTGGCATTGGCACAATAATTGCTCTTTTCTATCAATATGGTGAACTACTAACTGAACAAGCGACTCTCGACAATGGCGAAAAAAAAACAGAAATGGTATGTGGTGTGGAGCGGCACGGAACCGGGTGTGTACAGCACTTGGGCGGAATGCAAGCAGCGCATTCACGGCATTGCTGGAGCAAAATACAAGAGTTACGACTCGCTGGCAGAGGCTGAAGCCGCCTACGCCACTGGCTACCAAGCACCAAAGCGCAAGACTGGTGGCGAGGTGAGGGTGTCGAATCAGCGCCTCACGCCCGAACAACTGTCGGAATTTCCGGAAATCGACCCATGGAGCATTGCCGTGGACGCGGCTTGCAGCGGCAACCCCGGAAAGATGGAATACAGGTGCGTGTATGTGTTTGGCGACCCTTCCATGCCCGACATCTTCCACTTTGGCCCGATTATGGGCACCAACAATGTGGCAGAGTTTTTGGCGATTGTCCACGCCCTTGCCATGCTCAAGCAGCAGGGCAATAGCCAGACGGTGGTGTATTCCGACAGCCGCAACGCCATGCTGTGGGTGCGCCAGAAGAAATGTAAAACCACTCTTCCCCACACGCCGCAGTTTGCCCAGGCCCACGACCTGATTGCGCGCGCCGAAAAATGGCTCAACGAAAACGCCGTGGCAAATCGTGTGGTGAAGTGGGAAACAAAGCGGTGGGGGCAAATTCCTGCCGATTTTGGCAGAAAGCAACATTAAGAGAAAATGAAATACAGAAGCGATAACGACAAAAGTTACGGAGCGGCAGGTATGGTGATTGGGCTGAATGTGCTCAACGCCGAAGACACGTTCTGCAGCGTGACCATTGATGCCGACGGGCTCGACTGCGTGGTGATGATGCCGGATTTCCTCATGTCTGACCAACTCACCTGCGATGCGCACGATGCGTGGAAAAAAAGCGTAAGGCACTTCCATGTAGCCATGGGAATGGTGATTGCCGACCGTGTGAGCCGTAAAATGCTCCACGACCACGGCACGGTGGACCGCAAGATGCACAATCAAATGCTCTCGGCGATGGCCAAAGAGGGCAAAACGCTTTGCTGCCTCGAACACGATGAGGTGGAAAATGTGTTTGAGGAATATTTCCAGCACATGGTGAAGGTGTTTTCCAACCCCACAGTGCGCAATGCCACATCGCAGTTGGCATCGCTCCTGCAAGAGCGCCGCACACTCTCCAACACCGAGGTAGAGGAACTGCTCACAGAATTGTCGATTATTTAAACGAATATCCCCCCAATCGTAGCGAAAGATGAAAGTAGTGCTGATTAATCATAGCGACACGCAAGGAGGTGCGGCAGTGGTATCGCTCCGCCTGATTCGCGCACTTGTGGAAGCCGGTATCGACGCGCGAATGTTGGTCACCCACCCCACACTCATCGACGATCCGTTGGTGGGTGAACTGGGCAACCCTCGTGCCAACAAACTGCGCTTTATTGCCGAGCGATTACGCATCATGATGCACAACGGAGCCAACCGTGGCACGCTTTTCAAAATCGACACCTGCCAATATGGTGCCAACGCCGCCGCCCACCCGTGGGTGAAAGATGCCGATGTGGTGGTGCTGGCATGGGTGAACCAAGGCACGCTCTCGCTCAAGGGCATTGAGCAAATACACCGATTGGGCAAACCCATCGTGTGGGTGATGCACGACATGTGGAACTGCACCGGTGTGTGCCACCACGCTTTCTCGTGCGAGGGCTACAAAGGCACTTGCCAATCCTGCCACCTGACAGGCAAGAGCGGCACCGACCTCTCCACCGCCACCCAGCGCCGCAAAGCCTCGCTCTACAAGCGTGTGCCCATTCACTTCGTGGCGGTGAGCCATTGGTTGGAAGGGGTGTGCCGACAGAGCGCGGTTATGAAGGACTGCGATGTGAGAATGATTTTCAACGCTTTCCCTGCCGACGACTACCAATACGGCCGACTGACGGAGGCTAACCCCGGCGTGCCGCTCGACAAGACGGTGATTATCATGGGTGCGCGCCGACTCGACGAGGACAACAAGGGGTTTCCCGAAATGCTCGAAACCACGCAATACATCGCCGCACACCGCCCAGAGTTGGCGAAGAAAATCCACTTCCTGCTCTACGGCGACATTAAAGACGCGTCGCTTCTTGAAAAAATAGCCGTGCCTTACACCTATGTGGGTGCGGTGCGTGCCAACCAACTCAACGAACTTTACCGCCACAGCGACATCGTGCTCTCCACCTCGCTCTACGAGAATCTGCCCGGCACGCTGATTGAGGGGCAAGCGAGCGGCTGCCTGCCTGTGACCTTCGGCAAGGGCGGACAGGCTGACATCGTGGACCATCTGAAGAGTGGCTACATCGCCGACTACAAAAGCGCAAGCAGCGTGGCAGACGGCATTGAGTGGGCTATCGCCAACCCAGCCGACCGCGCATGGCTCCATCACGAGGTGGTGCGCAAATTCTCTGCCGATGTGGTGGCGCGGCAGTTTATACAACTGTTTGACGAAATCACCCAAAATCAATAAGAAAACTCAAAAAGGAAACTCAAAACAAAACAACGATATATGCAAACTGTATTATTCCACAGCACCATTTTTGGTCCTATCCACAGCCGCCGTTTGGGCGTGTCGCTGGGCGTGAACCTGATGCCTAACGACGGCAAAATCTGTTCGTTCGACTGCGTTTATTGCGAAGCCGGCTACAATGCGCAAGGTCCTGGCAAAGACGGCGTGCCAACTCGTGAGGCAGTGAAAAAGGGACTTAAAAAGAAGTTGGAAGAAATGAAGGCAGAGGGCAGCAAACTCGATGTCATCACTTTTTCGGGCAATGGTGAACCCACTATCCACCCTCACTTTAAGGAGATTGTGGCTGATGTGATGCGCCTGCGCGACACTTATTACCCAGAGGCAAAGGTGAGCGTGCTCAGCAATTCCACCATGGCAGGTAAGCCTTCGGTGGCGGAGGCACTGCTGAAGGTGGACAATAATATCCTCAAACTCGACTCTGCGCTCCCTGCCACCATGCGTGCCATCAACCAGCCTGTGTCGAGCGGAACACTGCCCGAAGGCATTATCAACGACCTGAAGGCGTTTGCCGGGCAATGCATCATTCAAACCATGATGCTGCGTGGCGAGCACAATGGCGTGAAAATAGACAACACCACCGACCACGAAATCGACGCGCTGATTGAGGCTTACAAGGAAATTCAGCCTCGCTCGGTGATGATTTACAGCATCGACCGCAAAACGCCCGAAGAGCACCTTGAAAAGGTGGAGAAAGAAGAACTTGAACGCATCGGCGCACGCATCAAGGCTGCGGGCTTCGATGTGCAAGTAAATGCATAAAACGATGATGATACGTCCTGCTGCACTTCGGCAAACCGACCGCATTGCCATTATTAGTCCGTCGGGCAATGTTGTCGCCAAGCGTGTGAAAGGTGCCGTGGCGGCACTCGCTCAGTGGTGCTACGCTCCCGTGGTGGGGCAGCACACGCTCGACGAGCACCGCTCGTGGGGCACCGTGCTCACTGGTGGCACCGATGAGGCGCGATTGGCTGACCTGCGATGGGCTATCGCCGACCCTACAATCAAGGCTATTCTTTGTAGCCGTGGCGGATATGGCACGGTGAGGCTGCTGGATTGCATTGATGTGAATTTGGTTCGCTCCAATCCCAAGTGGCTGATTGGCTTCAGCGACATCAGCGTGCTGCACGCCCTGTGGCACCGTGCAGAGGTGATGAGTTTGCACGCCTCCATGGCGAAGCAACTCACCGACTTCGGCACCGAGGGCGAGGTGAGCGAGGCGATGCACACCATTATCAGTGGTGGCACGCTCTCGCCCTACCACATCGACTCTCACCCATTCAACCGCTGCGGCGAGGCTGAGGGAATGATTGTGGGCGGAAATTTGGCGGTGCTCTCGGCGCTCATTGGCACCGATTACAATCTGCTGAAGCCCGATACCATTCTTTTTATTGAAGATGTGGGCGAGGAAATCTATAGGGTGGAGCGATTGCTCTATCAGTTGAGGCTCGCTGGCGTGCTGCCCAAGTTGAAGGGCTTGATTGTGGGGCAATTCACTCGTTATCACCTCAACGGTGTGCTCACCGACACCAGCACCGACACGCAGCAGCACCTCTACAGCATGATTTCGCGCCTTGTGGAGCCATACAATTATCCTGTGGCGTTTAACTTCCCCATTGGGCATGTCGACCGCAATCTCCCCATAGTGGAAGGATCGCAAGCCACCTTGCAAGTGAGCCCCGAAGTCACCCTCACATTCAAGTGATGCACAAAGTTTAACTATTTGGCACAACCATATTTGGAAATCAAATCGTAACTTTGCACCGCAATAGCGATTATCGCCAATGTGGCACCACCATAACGGCTCCATCACAACGGTTACATCATAACGTAGGGACATGCCTTTGGCATGTTAGCTGATGCGCTGATAAATTGGTGATTGCGATTGAAACATGCCAAAGGCATGTCCCTACGCTTGGGCGAAATCAAAATATTGCCAAATTGCTGATAACAAAAACGACAAATTTTAGATAATACAGACAACGATGAAAAAGATAATTTTAGCGGCTCTGATGAGCGTAATCACTATGTCGATGGTGGCACAGGTGGTGGCAGAGGAAAGCGAAACCACCAACAAGCAAGTGCTTGATAACTATAAATTTGAGCAAGAAGGTAGTTTTGGCTACGGTTTGTATGCCGGTGCTGGCTATTCCGTTACCACTCCATCGCTCAACGATAATTTCGGTGGCAACTTCCTGTTCCAAATCGGTGCGGTGGGCACTTACGACCGCTTCCAACTCAAAACCGATGTGCAATTCGGACAGCCGGGCTATCGCAACGACAACATATTTGGCGCACCTGCCTACGACGAGCAGGGTCACCCATCACAAGTGAACGGCAACAGTTCTGCCTCGTTTTTGGGCTGGAGCGTGCAGTTGGGTTATACGGTGTATCAAGGTGGCAGATTCGCCGTTACGCCTAACGTGGGTATCAACTATACCAAATACAGTTGGAACCTCGACAACCTGAAGTGGAAAAAGAACGACGATGGCGAGTATGTGGCAGAAGTCACCAGTAAAGAATCGGCTAAACTGACCAATCTCGGCTTCATCGGTTCTGTCGACATCGACTACACCTTCTCAAGTTCGAAGATAAAAAATCCGTTCACAGGCGATGGCGACACCCGCTTGCGACAGTCGATTCGCTTCACCCCATTCGTGGCTTACGCAAAATACGATAAGTGCAACCCTTCGGTGAAAGGTGCTTTCGTGGGTATCACCATCAACTATCTGGGCTTGCTTCACTCATTGGGTTTCTAAAACCAAATCGGATATTCGGGGAAAAACAGTCCAAAAATGGGCGCAAAATGTTATTTTCAAACAAATTAATACTTGTTTTGCACCGTAATTAAAATGTTTGTTCTACATTTGTGCCCGAATTTAACGAAAACGGCAATAACGTCGCTCTTTTACGACTATTGGATTTTTTAGACTTCAATTTTTTGATGAAACGCTTTTCTACACTTATAGCAATCCTTTTATTATTCTCGTCGGTGGGGCTGTGCTACGCCCAAGACCTGAGCGAGGATATTTCGGAGAAAAACCTTTCTCCGCTGCGAAAGGTGTATGTGGGCTACCGCATCATTCCCGACCCCTACAACCCCAAGGAAACGGCATTTGAGATTGAGATGCGCCCCGTGGTGGTGTATCCCAACGAGCGATTCCGCAACAAAAACGAAGAAAAATTCTACTGGCGCACCGTGCGCGATGTGAAACGCACATTGCCCTACGCCAAACTCATCAACCGCACACTGCAAGAGACCTACGAGTATCTCGAAACTTTCGACACCAAGAAGGAGAAAGACGCCTACTTGAAGCAATTCGAGAAGTCGCTCTACGCACAGTATAAGCCCGTGATGAAAAAACTCACAAAAAGTCAGGGCAAAATGATGATTAAACTCATCAACCGCGAGACCAACCAAACATCTTACCACATCGTGAAAGCATTCTTGGGCACATTCCGTGCCGGATTTTGGCAAACTTTCGGCAGATTCTTCGGCGTGAACCTCAATGCCGCCTACAAGCCCGACAAAGACAAAAACGACGCCGTGATTGAGCGTGTAGCCACCCGCGTGGAGCAAGGCTTACTTTGATTCGTTGGATTCGTCGTCGCCAGCCGTGAGATCTTCTTCATACGGCACATCACCCATCCATATCAAATCGCTATCGTTTTCGATAGCGGATTTTATCTTGCTTCTGATGCCTGGCGTGGCATCGCCCTGCGCCATCGTGGAACTGTCGGAGCAAGTGGTGCTACTGTCGGTTTCCATATCTTGTGGATTCTTGGGCACTGCGCCGCCGTTCGATTTAGGCAACATACACCCCGGAAGCGCCGTAAGCAGGGCACCAGCCACAATACTCGCCACCGACACTTTCTTTCCGGCGTTTCGGCGCTGCTCCAACTCACTTTCAAGATAGCGCAACTCCTCCTCGCACTTCGGACAAGTGCCCTCGCAGTTGCCCTTATGCTTACACTCGCTGGTCACAAACTCAATATCGTTGGCTTTCGCAATCTCCTGTCGAATCTGTTTCAAGATTTTGCATTTCTTTTTTCCTGGCAGCATAATCAATTCTATTCGTTTTACAGGTTACACATCAATTACAACAATCACACACTAAGACGCATTAAAGTCGCACAAAAGTCACACGACACTGTCACGCACAATAATAGTATAATTAGTCACCACAAAGATAACCCACCTCCCCCCATTTCCCCAAATTTTCCCTCCAAAAAATTCTGAAGCCTACGGCTCAACGAGCCGACAGGCCAGCGAGTGCTGTGGGAGCAAGAAGGGGCTGTTTTGGGGGGCTGAAGGGCACGATTTTTCCACTAATAATAGATGCAACGTGCAAAAACGCGCCTTAATTCTGTTAAAAGATGCTAAATTGTGGAGAAAAAGCGCGTCAACCTCTTGCAGTTTATAAAATCCTATATATCTTTGCAATGTGTTTTTCATGGTATTAGATTTAAGGTTAATTAAGATTGGTAGTCGTGAGACTGTCAATCTTTTTTTTATCCCCACCTCCCACAACAAGTTATTGTGAAATTAGTTATAATATAAGTGGCGTTTTTGTGGGGATTATGGTTAAAAATTGATGATTGAGATATGATGCCTACTATTTTTTTGATTGGATATATGGGGTGTGGGAAAACCACACTCGGCAGTGTTTTGGCGGCGGTGATGAATGTGCCGTTCGTTGATCTCGACGACTATATCGAGGAGCGACACGAGGCGCGTATTACCACGATTTTTAAGGAGATTGGCGAGGCTGGATTTCGTCAGTTGGAGAAGCAGGCGCTGCATGAGGTGGCTCGCTTGGGCGGCATTGTGGCTTGCGGTGGTGGCACGCCGTGCATCGAGGGCAATATGGAGCTGATGAACGAGATGGGACTTACGATTTGGCTCACCACATCGGCTGAGCGCATTGCGGCACGTCTATGTCTGCCTGAGCAGAAGGCGAAGCGTCCGCTCATTGCCGAAAAGACCGACGAGGAAATACTGGAGTTTGTGAAGGAAAAATTGGCGGAGCGTGAGCCGTTCTACAGCAAGGCGCAACTTCGCTTCGACTCCACCAACATCGAGACAGCCACCGACACGCTCGAAACAGCCAACCTGCTCGCTGGCGTTCTCTCCACCCTCAACCAAGGATAAAACGGCTCAGTGGAAAACTCCTGGGGATAGATTATGCAGTGTTGCCGAATCGTGAATGGAGTGAAAAACAAAAACATAAAAAACAGCCTTGGGGCAATGTGGAATGCTTCGCATTTGGCATAGGGATTGTGCGCTTTGCGTCATTGGAAACGAGTTTCCATGCCGCCAACCACACAATCCCTCCGCCACCCTCTCACGAGGGCTCACCACATTGCCCCAAGGATAAAAACCACTCGCCGTTTCACGGCGAAAAACCCCTGATGATAACATGATTTCTTGATAAAAAACCGCATCAAATTTCTCAAAACGATAACCAACATTTGGGTAGTGGCGTGATATTTCACGTCCGCGTCAAATGATTGATATTCAATATAGTATCACAATTCTGGGCGGACGTGAAGTATCACGTCCCTACCGGGTTTTTTCGCCGAAGGCGAGCGGTTTCAGTCCTTTTAGCGATGCCACCGACCTCATTGGGGAGGTCGGCGTTGGTGCTGTGGAGTGGCTGATTCACGCTTTCACACAAAAAAAGCCTCGCAATGGAGGCTTTTTTTGTGGGTATTTTTCTATGCGTTAGAATTTGTAACCGATTGAGAGTGTTACGTTTGTGTTCTTTGCCGAAACTCCGTCGATGGCATCTACCAAGCCGAAGTCGTAGCCTATCGAAGCGTTCCACTTTCTGTTGAATTCAAAACCAGTACGAAGGCCCAATCCCACGTCGAAGCGGTTGTAGCCATCTTCGCAGAACACATCTTCACCTTCAACTGTGCCAAACAAACCAATGCCGAAATATGGACCAAATTCGCCAAAAATAGCTACTGATCTGGTGATTGGATATTTATAACCTATATGCACTGGGATTTCGAGATAAAATGGATTGAAGGTGTACTTTTCAACTTTCATACCTTTGAGCGAAAGCAACATAGCACCGTTTGCATACACGCCTTTGCGTTGGCTTTGGAATGCGTAAGTGCCACGCACACCTGCGTTGAAACCTACGCGAGAACTTGCGCCGCTGGCATCAACATCTGCAATGTTCAGACCGAGCACTAACTCTCCTTGAATACTTTGAGCTGAAACAGTCGCGCCAATTGAAAGAACCATGGCTACAACTAACGAGAAAATTTTCTTCATAATTTGAGTCGGTTTTTAGATGATTGTAATTTTTATACCCCCAAAAGTAATAAACATTCCACACCTACCAAAATTTCTCCCCACTTTTTTCCACCTCCACCTATTAAAAAACCTAAACGAAGTCACAGCGGTGAGGGATGGGGAATTTTCACTATGCAGAGGGGGATTTAAAGAGGTCGTCCATCGTCACTTCACTTTGCACAAGGGCACTGTGAAGGTTGTGACGCACACCATATGTGGTGACAAAGGTATGCTGAATGGCTTTACGCGTCTTGGTTATGGCCTTAAATACAGCAACCCTATTTCTGAGTTTTTCCTCATAATCGGCACTAATGCCATATTCAGTGTTGGAAAATTTCATTTCACAGAAATTAATCACATTATCACTCCGATCGATAAGAAGGTCGATTTGGGCACCGCTCCACTGATTTCCATCTTTGTCGGTAAATGCCTTGCACGACCAAGAGTGGACATTACTCAACACTCCACTGATGCTTAAAGCGTCTTTTATCTGTTGTATATGATGTAGGCACACTTGCTCGAAAGCATAACCGCACCATTCCATTTTTCCGCCTTGCCCCATTATGTTGGTCCAAAAATGCTGGTCTTGCCCACTGTTTTCGCCTACAAACTTGATATGGAAAAGTGAAAACAGGTCGGTTAATTGGTACAAGGCATCGCGTTCCTTCTTGCCTATTGCCGTGAACTTGCGGAGAAAATCGCATTGCAAAAGATTGGTAAGCGCTTCGGTGAGCGCGCCACCTTCCTTTGCCCCGATGGCAGCCAATATCTCTTGGCGTGTCATGCCTTTTCGGCGCTTTGCCAATGCACGGACTATGCTGTAATATATTTGTGACTCTTTAAAGAGCGAGCGGAAAAGAAAATTAAATTCGGAGCGAAGCGGTGCGCCTTGTTTGAAAAACAAGTTGTCTATATTCACACTTAATGGCACACCTTTTTCAAGCATATTCAAGTAATATGGGATTCCACCTAAAATCATATATGCCTCCAATATTTGATAACGGCTCAGTTCAATGCCTTTAGACTGCTTTAGAAATTGCTCAGTCTCTCCAAGGTTGAATGGAGATAAATATATGGAACGGCTCACTCTGCCATATAATCCTCCTTTGTCGCCAATCAGATTCGACATCATCCAAGAAGTTGAAGAACCGCAAACGAATAGTTTCAAGTGTTGTTTACGAGAACCCCATTCATTCCACCAAAGGGTGAATGCTTGTAAGAAATTGCTTCTGGGCGTGTCCATCCAAGGTAGTTCGTCAAGAAATACCATAATGCGTTCCTTGTCAAGTGTGTCGAGATATTCCGATAGCATATCGAACGCATCAAACCAATTGCGCAATCGCTTACACGGTTTTCCATAAAACGCTTCAATTCTTTTTTGAAATTGCAACAAAAGCACATCACGTGAGGCTTCAAACATACCAGTGAACACAAAGTCGAATTGGTCGTTGAAGTACTCTTTTATTAAAAAGGTTTTACCCACACGCCTGCGGCCATATAAGGCTATCAGTTGGGCTTCTTCGTTTTCAAGGCAGCGCTTAATGATGGCTTGCTCGTATGTTCTACCTATAATTCTGTCTGATGGCATAATTCTCCTATTTTATGGTTTACTGCAAAGGAAATGTGTTTTTTCCAAAAAACCAAACTTTTTGCCCAAAATCTATGAGTTACGGCGGTGTTATGGGAGATAATGGCTCCGTAAGTGGTGAAAATTTGGAGTTACGGCGGTGTTATAGGCGATAATGGCTCCGTAAGTGGCGAAAATTTGAAGTTACGGCGGTGTTATGGGCGATAGCGGTTCCGTAACTCTTTTGCCTTGGGGGGTAGGGCAGACCGGAAACGGACCCTTCGGACCCAATCGGACCTATCGGACCTATCGGACCTATCGGACTAATCAGACCTATCGGACACCCACTCGTTGACTTCAAAAAGAGAAAGAAATCGGGCGGAGGTTGAGCGTGTGGATTGCTCTTGCTCCGCCCGATTGGGTGTGGGATATTATGGGGAAGTGGATAGGTTATTTAACCACTACCTTGAATGCTTTTTTGCCTATTACCACGATGTGCATACCGCGGTCGAGGGCGATGAAGCCGGCTTTACCAGCATATTCTTGAGTGCCGTTCACTGCATATACAGCAACAGGGGCATCGGTGGTTGCTTCCACATTCACGCCGCCGCTCACTGCCACAACTTTTACTTCAGCAGCATAAGCATTGGTGATGCCGGTTGGTTCCATTTCTTGAATGTTTTTAAACTTGCTCCATCCATCGGCTGCCTTATATGCATCGAGGGTGCCTGCTGGCACGAAGAGAGTGCCTTCCAAATAGGTGGTGTCGGCAAACACTGCTCCTGTGGGTGGCACTTGTGCCTTTACCACCACTGTGCGCAGAACTGGAGTTTTAAGGAATGCGTCGGTGCCAATTTCTTTCAAGCAAGCAGGCAATGTGATGCTCTTGAGGCCAAGACAGTATTTAAATGCCTCATTGCCGAGTTTTTCCACCTTGTCGCCCACTTCATATTCTTGGAGCGATGCGCAGTAGCCGAAAGTGAATTCAGGAAGCACGGTGAGGTGTGATGGCAATTTCACGTCGGTAAGTTTGGTGCACGCACCCAAAACGCCATCGCCAAACTCAACCACACTTTCAGGAATCACAGCCTTTACTGCACCTTCGCATTTGCCGAAGCAATAGCCCTCAAGAGCCTCTACGCCCTCTGGAATCATAATGGAGTCGAGGCTATTACATTCCATAAATGCGAATTTGCCAATACGCTTCAATGTAGGAGGGAAGGTGATGTCTTTAAGAGCGACACACGATGCAAAACAGTCGTAAGGAATAGAGTCGAGTTTTGAACCAATCACCACTTTCTCCAAACTCTTACATTCGTTGAATGCATCGGCTTGGAGCGACTTCACATTAGAGAGGTCGAGTGTGGTTATGTTTGTTCCCCAGAAAGCGTTTTCGCCAATGCTGTCGATTGACTCAGGGATAACGAATTTGTCGGGAAGAATTGCGCCCCAGAAACTGCCCCAAGCCGCATACTTGATGGTTGATGGCAATGTGAGTTTTTTAAGGTTGGCATCAGCGAACGCCATTTTGCCCACACCCACCACGGTGTAGTCAACACCTGCAATTTTCACTTTTTCGGGAATCACCACTTCGCCAGTGTAAACGGGATCGTCGGCAAATGGGTCGTCATCGTCGCCCACAAGCCATGTGACCTCTGCCGTTTTATCGGTTTTAGACACGATTTTGTAGTTTACACCGCCCACCATTTGGGCAACTGCCTGTGCTGCAACCACAGCCCAGCACACTACGGCTAACGCCACTTTTGTAGAAAATTTTTTCATGTGCTTCTGTTTTTAAATTATTATTAATGATGGCAATAATAAATATTGTCGAAAAAAGAGCGGACTAATGACCGATTTGGGATTATCTGTAGAAATCTCTAAATTGGCCGATGATTGACAAAATCAAAACCAATGCCCCAAAATTAGGCAAATGTAAGCAATTTTGCAAGCAAATTTTATAATTATTTAGCAAAATGGTATAAATTTTCCAGCGTGGAAAATTTCCCTTTGGAGTGGGCCGTCGGAGATGGCGTAAAAGGAACTTTTATAACATTTTCGGTGTACTCTTTGGAGTGTTTTGATAGCCAATCAGCAATGTTAGCGATTTGGAAACATGCCGAAGGCAAGAGCACTGAAAAACTATAAAATAGTGAATGAAGTGAATATTTTCTGGAGGTTTGTAGCCGTTTCCAACGGCTCTAAAATCCCTCTTTTCGACTTTTTCAGTGCTTTCGCCGAAGGCATGTCCTTACGTTATGGTGTAATATGCTTGGGCGTTCATTTGAATTTTTGGTGCGTTTTGGTGTGTTTTTGTTGCTTTGTAACTATTTGTAATCCAATGATATATAATAAAATATCATCAGAGGAACTGTTCTTTTGATTGTGGGGTGGAGTGGGGGTGGGGTGGCAATTCTGGTGGGGAAAATGGGGGAAATGTGGAAAATTATTTGTAGTTTTGCATTATATATGGACGATTGTGGTCTTTTTTCTGCCACATCGCCCTTTATTTTGACTGAAAACTAATTAATTACGCAATATGAAGAATTTATTGAAATCAGTTTTTGCTGCGGCTATGCTGCTGCTTATGGTGGCTTGTAACGGTAGCAAAACCAACGAGGCATATCCATTGCCCATGAAGTATTTGCCTGTGCAACTCGAAGGCTCCAAGATGTGGAGTATTCTTGACCTCGAATCTGGCGATGTGGTGGTGAAAGATGTGTACAAAGCCATGCCATCGGCTGTGGTGAACGATATGTATTTTGTGATGAACGACGAAGGCACCTTCGATTATTATAACGTGGCCGACCCTAAAAAAACTGTCAACAAGGAGCACTTCGGCAGCGCCACCGAGTTTGGCGTGGAGGGTTTGGCTTTGGCAAGCCTCAAGGGCAAGCCCATCAGCATCATCAACGAAAAGTGTGAGGTGGTGAAGGAGTTGAGCGACAGCGTGGCTGAATGCTCGATGTTTAACCGCGGACTTGCCGTGGCTCGTTTCATCAACTCAAAATACGGCTACATCGACACCGAGGGCAAGACTGCGATTGCACCAAAGTACGACCAGGCCCACCCATTCATGTTTGAGGACCACGCAACGGTGGCACGCCAGCGCGACAACGACTCAATCGTGGACATCTGCTTCATCGACAAGAAGGGCGAAGAAACTTTCAAGACCAATTCCACCATGTACAACCCTCTCACCCCCAACTTCAACCAGGGTGTGATTCCTGTGGTGAACATGGCGAAGCGCGACACCGTGATTTGCCTCAATCCTGAAGGCAAGGAGGCCCCCAATCCATTCCAAGTGTCGGATAAAATCAAGAAAGACGGCTACGACCAGCACTCTGCCACCGGCAAGGGCGGCTTCATCGTGATGAAGGGCGACAAGTTTGGTGCTATCGACGCCAACGGCACAGTGGTGGTGCCTATCAAGTATCTCGACATCATCGACGTGTGCGCCAACCGCTACTTGGTGAGCGAAAAAGCAGGCGTTTACTTCCTCGTAGATGAAAACGGCAAGCCTGTGGGCAACGCCAAGATTGCGCACGCCAATGGCAATCCAAGCGCCATCGCCACTCGCGGTTTTATCGACTTGGCTATCACTGGCAGCAATTTGATGAGCATGTTCAACGAGCAGGGCTTCGTGCCTGTGGCTAAGGGCACCACCGTGGGCCACATGCTCCAAGCCATCGACACCTCTCATCCTGAAGCCTACGTTGGTCAAGACGCATTGGCTGTGGGCTCAACCCTTGTCTCGTTTGCCGGTCCTATCGCATCGAAAGGTGCCGACGGTCAGGTTAATTTCAACGTGAACACGCAAGTTCGCCTTGTGGGCTTCGACTTCCCTGTGGTTTCTTACGCCGATGGCACAGAAGACGACCTCGTGGCATTCATGGCCGCCAACATGGGCAAGAACGGTTTTGTGAGCGCAGGCAACAATGTGTTTGAGAGCGAGAACGGAACGGCTGTGGCACTTGGCTACAAGGGCGGCATCGTGCGCATCAACTACTACATGAACAAAGACGAAGTGCAGCCACTCCCTGCCGAATCGAGAAAAGGCGCTAAAAAGTAAAAGCCGTGTTCGGATTTGACCAATAAAAAAGAGAAAATGACGAGCGAGTGTGCAATAAGTGTTAAATTTTGAAAAAAAATCAATATTCGTTGCACACGAAAACTAAAAAAGTGCAACGACGCACAATTTATGGATTTTTTTCTTTAATATTTGGTAAATAATTACTTACTTTGCAAGGAATTTGTTTGAAAACAACAAAAAATAAATATTAATAACATTCTTAAATTTAAACATTATGTCTGAAATTTCTGAAAGAGTAAAAGCAATTATCGTTGACAAATTAGGCGTTAGCGAAGCAGAAGTAACCCCAGAAGCAACTTTCCAACAGGACCTCGGTGCTGACTCACTCGACACTGTAGAGCTCATCATGGAATTTGAAAAGGAATTTGGTATCTCTATTCCAGACGAAAAGTCAGAAGGTATCCAAACTGTAGGCGACGCTATCAAGTTCATCGAAGAAGCAAAAGCATAATCTTTTCATTTCCGCTACATAATATTTCGTTATGGAATTAAAAAGAGTAGTGGTAACAGGTCTTGGAGCAATCACTCCATTGGGCAACGATGTAGAAACTACATGGAACAATGCCCTTAATGGCGTGAGCGGTGCAGGGCCTATTACTCATTTCGACGCAAGCCTTTTCAAGACTCAGTTTGCATGTGAAGTAAAGGATTTCAAGCCCGAACTTTATGTGGCTGAAGGCGACCGCAAGGAACTACGCGACTTCAAGAAGAACGACCTCTACACTCAGTACGCTCTGGCTTCTGCCAAGCAAGCATTGGAGGACTCGAAACTTCTTGAAAGCGACACCGACCGCAATGAGGTGGGCGTGATTTTCTCTTCTGGTATCGGTGGTATTCACACCTTCGAGGAAGAAGTGGGATATTATGCCACTCATAAAGATCAGGGTCCTAAGTATAGTCCTTTCTTGATTCCCTCTATGATTGCCGACATCGCAGCTGGCCGCATCTCCATCAAGTATGGTTTCCGTGGTCCAAACTTCGGTGTGGTATCTGCTTGCGCATCATCAACCAACGGCATGATCGAGGCTTTCGACCAAGTGCGTTTGGGCAAGGCTGTTGCCATCGTTACCGGTGGTGCTGAAGCTGCTATCTGCCCAGTGGGTGTGGGTGGATTTAACGCTATGCACGCACTCTCTACTCGCAACGAAAGCCCTGAAACCGCATCACGTCCATTCAGCGGCTCACGCGATGGCTTCGTGATGGGCGAAGGTGGTGTTTGCCTCATTTTCGAGGAACTCGAACACGCTTTGGCTCGCGGTGCCAAGATTTATGCTGAAGTAGTGGGCGGTGGCACCAGTGCCGACGCTTACCACATCACTGCCACTCACCCAGAGGGCCTCGGTGCTCACTTGGTGATGAAGCGTGCGGTTGAAGATGCTGGACTCAGCGTTGACGATGTGGACTACATCAATGTGCACGGAACTTCTACCCCTGTGGGCGACCTCAGCGAAGCACAAGCTATCGTTGACCTCTTTGGTAAGCACGCTTACGAACTCAACATCAGCTCCACCAAGTCGATGACTGGTCACATGCTCGGTGCTACCGGTGCTATGGAAGCTATGTTCTGTGTGAAGTCGGTACAGGAAGACATCGTTCCTCCAACTATCAACCACGAAGACGACGACCGCGACGAAAAGATCGACTACAACCTCAACTTCACTTTTGGCAAGGCTCAAAAGCGCACAGTTAACGTAGCTCTTTCTAACACCTTCGGCTTCGGTGGTCACAACGCTACTATCATCGTTAAGAAGTACAAAGGTTAATCCCTGTGTTTAACGGTATCATATCATTCATAAAGCTCCTTTCCTCTAAGGATAAGGGGCTTTATGTCTTTATACATGACCTTACAGGATTCTACCCGAAAAACATTGAACTCTACAAATTGGCATTCGTGCACCGCTCCATGCCCGTGAAAGACGCCAACGGCAACTGGGTGAACAATGAGCGACTGGAATACCTCGGCGACGCTGTGCTCGACCTCGTGGTGGCGGCATACCTCTACCACCATTACCCCGACAAGCACGAAGGATTCCTGACCAGCACTCGCGCCAAAATCGTGCAGCGCGAAAGCCTTAACCGCATCGGCAAGCTCTTCCATCTCGACCAGCATGTGAAGGCCTCGTCGCACTCGTCGTCGCACAACAGCTACATCAGCGGCAATGCCGTGGAGGCGTTTGTGGGAGCCATCTATCTTGACCGTGGCTACGACTGCGCCCAGAAATTCATCGAAAAGAAGATTATTCGCGACAATATCGACATCGTGAGCCTCGTCAACACCGAGAAGAACTTCAAGAGCCGCCTCATTGAGTGGACGCAGAAGTATCATGTGGTGATTGAATACGAGCTTGTGGACACCTATTGCGACACCGAAAACAATCCCGTGTTCCGCACAGCAGTGCTGCTGGGTGGCATCTACGCTGCCGACGCTACAGGCTACAGCAAAAAGGAATCGCATCAGGGAGCATCGAAAAAAGCGCTCGAACGCCTTAAATCCGACCAGGTGTTCTATGAGCAAGTAGTGGCCACAGCCGCCGCCACCGAATCCCCAAAACTCTAAAAACACATACCCCCATAAAAAAACCAACCGCTAACATTCTCTGTCGGCGATTGGTTGATAACTACTCCTCTAAAAACACAGATTGATGTTTATTCATGTCGATTAAAAGGCCAATAAGATAAATTTATAGAAACGGAATGAAGAAAACAGTTGCTCGTTTTGTAACTTGTTTATGTTTTTCTTTCACATTGCAAAATTAACCAAACAAAAGTCCACATCACCCCCATACTGTAAATAATAATTCCCAAATCGTTAAAATCCTCTTCCAAATCCCCCACCCACACCCTCAAATTCCACCAAAAACCCCTGGAAGGCTCACACAGATTCAACAGATTCAACAAAAAATAAGGAAATGATACACATGTTGTCTTTGTAATCATATAGTTGATGATGATTGGAGAAAATCCCGTAGGGATTAGATGTGTGTAGGCAGGTATACAGCGAAGGTTATGCGAAATGAGCGAAGCGAAATGTAGCATAACCGAAGCGAAATGCCTGCAAAAGGTAGCATAACAATATGCATCCCAGCGGGATGCGATTTCTCCATCATTTGGCAATTTGATGTTGTCGCATTCCGCTGGAATGCATGATATTGGCATATCTATTGCAGGCATTTCGAAAAGATTCCATTTCGCTTCGCCCCATTACATCTTTTCTGCATACCTGCCTACACACATCAAATTCCTAACGGAATTTCGTAGCATCTTCTTCGGTACAACTGGTATATCAACAAAAAAATAATTCGTGGAAATCTGTGTTGTCCGTGTTCGCATGATTCTGCTACGGATTTGCACAAATTTCCACGAATTATCTTTGTGGTTGGGTGGGACTATTGGTTGAGGATAAGGGTGATGAGTGAAGTTACGTCGCTCACGTCCACAGTGCCGTCGGCGTTGATGTCGCACGCGGTGTCATCGATGTTCAGGAGGCCCAAAATCTTGTTGATAAGGGCTGTAGCGTCGCTTGCGTCCACATTGCCGTCCTCATTCACATCGCCCAGTGTGCTTGTAGGCGAAATGAGCAGGTCGCACCAGCCTGGAGCCTTGCAGTATGCCTTGCGCAGATCCTCTGGAATGGTGATATTGAGTGTGCCATCTATTTCCGACACAGGTTTTTCGGCGTTGATGATGAGTGTGCCGTGCTGCACAGCGGTAGCCGTTTTGCTGCTGCCAAGTCCTGCGAAAGTGCCGTCGTAGGCATTGAAGATAGATTTCTTTTTCAGTTCGTTAGCGGTAGGCACCACTGTTCGTGAGCAGGTGATAGTGCCGTTTTTCATATTGGGAGTGTTGTAGAACACCTTTTCCCCCATTGTCAGCGAGTCGGTGCCAAGAATTTCCACGCTGTTGAGGCTTTTGCAATCGCGGAGTGCCTCGTCGCCAATGTATGCCACTTTTGATGGCAACTTGATGCCGCTGATGGCCGTGCCCATGAATGCGTAGTCGCCAATATAGCGAACGGCGTTTGTGCCTTCAAAATTCACGGTGGCGAGGTTGGCGCAGTTGAGGAACGCACCTTTCGCAATGCTGTCGGTTTCCTGTGGCAGATTCACCTCGGAGAGTGCGGTCAAAGCGAAAGCCTTGGAGCAAATGTAGTTGATGCCAGTGCCTCCTTTCGAGAAGAAGGAATTGCCCTTCTCAAAAGTGACACTTGCAAGAGACCTGTCGTTGTAGAACGCCTTTGCGCCTATGCCCCTCACTGGTGAGAAGGCACTGTAGGGAATTGATATGCTCTTCAGCGATGTGGCGTGGGCGAAAGCATAGTCGCCAATGCCCAAAAACGCACCGGCATTGTCTTCGGTGATGTATTTAATCACCGTGTCGGCGATGTTGCTGTCGGTGATGAAACCTTTCAGCATTGTGCCCAGCATTTTGATGGTGTTTTTGTCGAAGCCCATCAGCGAAGAGGGGAGCTTCACCTCTTCGAGGGCGGTCATACCATTTTTCAACTTCTCGCTGGCGGTGGGCAGCAAGTCGGTGTCGATGTCCACGCCACGCCAAAATGCCTTTGGTGGAATCACATTGATGGGAATGTTGAAGCTAATGGTGTCGCCATCGGCATTCTTGACGGCAAAGTGCGCATTGAAATTGGCAGCCGACAGGTCGAGCCGTTTCAGCGTTTTGCGCATATTGCTCCAAATGTATGAAGCATCGTCGCCAGTGTCGCCCACAATCAAGTCGACGATATTTTTAACTGTCCCTTTCGTGAAATCGGCATTAAACGCCACGATGTTGCCACCCACCTTCAGTTCCTCAATGTCGGCAGAGGTGAATGTGGAGCCATTGGCGGCATTGTATTTCACAAGAGCGGTATCGACGAGAGCCTTCAGCCCATTGGCTGCGTTCGATGTCACCTCCACGCGGAGTTTCCCGCTTTCCAAGGTGCTGACAGTTGCCTTTTGTGCCTGGCAGAAATACGCCACAAACGCACATAATACAACCGCAAGAGTTAATTTAAGTTTCATTTTGCAATTATTTTAAGTTTTCCGCCCACAAAATTACACCATTCCGCCCAAACCACCAAACCGAATAAAGATAGATGAATGAAAACGCTGAATCTTGTTTTTTTTCTGTAATTAATGGTTTGTGTGATTGAAAAATTCTTTGTAAATATTGTTTTAGTAGAATAATAATTTGTAGAAATGGAAAATTGTCGTAAATTTGCGGTGTGAAATTTAAAAATCAAGGAAAATTATGAAGAAAGCTACAGAATGTGTTCAGGCGGGATGGACTCCTGCGAAAGGTGAACCTCGCGCATTGCCAATATATCAGTCAACCACTTTTAAGTATGAGAACTCGGATCAGATGGCTCGTTTGTTCGACTTGGAGGATTCGGGCTATTTCTACAGTAGGTTGCAAAATCCCACCAACGATGCCGTGGCGGCGAAAATCGCTGCGCTTGAAGGCGGTGTGGCGGCTATGCTCACATCGAGCGGCATGGCGGCGGTGTTTTTCGCGGCGTTCAACATCTGCGAGGCTGGCGGACACTTTCTCTCGGCTTGCAATATCTATGGCGGTGCCTACAATCTGTTTGGCGTGACGATGAAGAAAATGGGCGTGGACTGCACGTTTTTCGACCCCGACAAACTCACCGACGATGAGGTGAAGGCGTTGATTCAACCCAATACCAAATTCATTTTTGGCGAAACCATCTCCAACCCCGGTGGCGCGGTGTTCGACATTGAGCGATATGCGAAGATTGCCCACGAGGCAGGGGTGCCGCTGATAATCGACAACACTTTTGCCACGCCGGTCAACTGCCGCCCGATAGAGTGGGGTGCCGACATAGTGGTGCACTCCACCACCAAATATATGGACGGCCACGCTTCGTGTGTGGGTGGTGTGATAGTGGACAGCGGCAATTTCGACTGGTTGGCGCACGCCGACAAGTTCCCTGGACTTTGTCTGCCCGACGAGAGCTACCACGGCTTGACCTACGCCAAGGATTTCGGCAAATTTGCCTACATCACCAAGGCCACAGCCCAACTTATGCGCGACCTCGGCAGCTGCCAAAGTCCACAAGATGCCTATGTGCTCAACATTGGTTTGGAGAGCCTGCATGTGAGAATGCGTCAGCACTGCGAGAATGCGCAGAAGGTGGCTGAATGGCTCCAGACGCGCCCCGAAGTGGGGTGGATTCACTTTGCCGGGCTGCCTACCGACAAATATTATCCGCTGTATCAGAAATATTTGCCAAAAGGAGGCTGTGGCGTGATTGCGTTCGGACTGAAAGGTACGCGTGAAGAAGCTGTGAAATTCATGGATTCGCTGAAGATGATCAACATCGTCACCCACGTGGCTGATGTGAAAACCTGTGTGCTTCACCCTGCCAGCCACACCCACCGCCAACTCTCCGACGAGCAGTTGCGCGAAGCTGGCATCGCCCCCGACCTTGTGCGCCTCTCCATCGGCATTGAGGACGCCTCCGACATCATCGCCGACCTCGCCCAAGCCCTCGACGCTTTGCGGCAGAGCAAGTAATACTTTCTGATTTCATATTGAAGTAATAGGGGAAATTTATTTTTATATGATTTGGATATTTAAGCGAAATACTATAATTTCGCAATCCAGAATCAAGAGTACGATTACAGAATGAATCGTATTTACAGTTGTTATTTACTAAATGTTAGTTAGTCTATGAAGTTTCAAATTTTACTTACTCCCGCTGTGGTGGCATGTGCGCTGCTCTCTTTCGGAGCAAAAGCGCAAACCGTGATCACGCCACCTTACACACTTAATCTCGCCGATGAGAACGAACGCAACCAGTACACCATCATTGATGCCAACAACGATAGCTACACTTGGGGTGGCTCGAAGTATTACTTCCGTTGCAACACCACCGGCACCAACAAGGCCGACGACTGGTTGATTTCACCAGCCATCGCCATGAAGGAGGGTAGCACCTACACCATCACCTACATCGGCCACAACAAGCAAAGCGATAAGCCCGAACGTGTGGAGTTGAAAGCAGGCACAGCGCCAACTGCCGAAGCCATGACGCTCACCGTGATGCCTACCATCACATTCACCACCGTTCAGAAAGAAACCAACACTGCCACCTTCGTAGCCCCAACTACTGGCAACTACTACTTCGGTTTCCATTGCACATCGAAGGCTGGCATGTATTATGCCTATGTTGACGGTTGGGCTATCAGCGCCGCCGTTGACAAGGCTTGTCCCGACTCGGTAAAGAGTTTGACAGTGACCCCAGGCGCAAAAGGTGCGCTCAGTGCCACCGTTAGTTTTAACGCTCCATCGGCAAGCGTGGGTGGCGATGCGCTCACCGCTCTCACCTCTGCCACAGTTATCAATATGACCACAGGCGAAGTGGCTGGCACAGTGAGCAATCCAACTCCTGGCGCAGCATTGAGCGTGGAGGACGCAAATCCTAAGAAGAATGCCTTCAACCGCTATCGTGTGTATGTCACCAGCGACAAGGGCGAGGGCGTGAGCTCCGACGCACAGGCTTACGTAGGCATCGACATTCCAAAGGCTGTGGGCCGTGGCAACTGGACACAACAGGGCAACAATGTGGTGCTCACATGGCCAGCCGTGAGCGAAGTGGGTATGAATGGCGGTTACGTTGACCCAGCGGCTGTTACCTACACCGTGACCATGCTCCAGCCTTCATACACCGACCTTGCTAAGGGCGTGAGTGGCACCACCTACACCGATGCCTCACTTGCCGAAACGTCAGGTCAGACATTTGCCAGCTATGCCATTACTCCAAAAAGTGAGGCTGGCGAAGGTCAAGGTGCTCCTACATTCAGTGGTCCATTCGGCACCCCTTACGATGTGCCAGCCACAGAGTCGTTTGCCAATGTAAAACTCGCATATAGCCCATGGTTTATCATCGACTACGCTGGTGGCGACGACTCGTCGTGGGACGTGGTGGCATCTTCCACCTATCCTTCACGCACCCCACAAGATGGTGATGGCGGTTTTGCGATGATGCGCACCGACGACGATGGTCGCCACATGCTCTCATCGCCAATGTTCAAGTTGGGCACCGACAATGTGCTCACCTTCTGGATTAGCAACCCCGACCGTTACAACTCATTTGAGTTGAAGATTTCCGACGACCAATGCCACAATTGGACAAAACTCGGCACCCTGCCTGTCACCAAAGAGGCATGGGAAAAGCAGACATTCGACCTCAGCACCTACAATGGAAAAACTGTGTGTCTGGGATTCTGCGGCGAAGTGGAATCATACAACAGACAAATCTGTGTTGACAACATCAGCATTTCCGAAGGCGGCACAGGTGTAGCACAAGTCACTACCGACGATATTTGCGTCAGCGTAGCAGGCGACCAACTCACAGTCACCGCCGACGGTCAAACCGTAAGCGTGTTCGACACCACCGGCCGCCTCGTTGCCACCGCCCAGAGTGTGACCGGCACCGCCACCTTCACCCTTCCTCAAGGCGCATACATCGTGCGCACCGCACAGCGCGCCGCCAAAGTGGTGATTCGCTAACCACACCTCTATCCAATATCCAACCAAAATTTTAAAAAAACAAAACAGGCTGTGCCGCATGATGATTGCGGCACAGCCTTATTTTTATACAATCCCCACAAAAAAATGAATTCGTGAAAATTTGGGCTAATGTGTGGCTGGAAAAGAATGAACACGGATAGCACATATTTTCACGAATAATTCATTGGGGATTTGTGCGTGGGGATTACTTCATGCACCACATGGTGACGAGGAAGGCGACGGTGAATATCAATGCTTGTAGGTGATCTTACAAGAAAGGTGTCATGTAAACTGGAAGTAGAAGCGTTTCTTCATCTTTTTTCAAATCCTTGGTGTAAATCAGATAACGTTGTTCTATTACATGAGAATACCTCTGGCAGAAGACATCAAGCGATTTGTGAGTCTTGTACCCCGAAGATTTAACCTCAATCGGGTGAAGCTTGGCACCTCGTGAGAGCATAAAGTCAATCTCATAGTTGTGGGTCTTGTCCTTAGGCCAAGTATAATAAAAGAGCTTGTTGCCTGTTGCTGCCAGCATCTGTGCAATAATATTTTCATATACATATCCCAGATTAGTGCTAAGCTTATCATTCAGCAGTTTCTGGTAGATGATATTCTCGGTATGATCTTTGTCCCAAAACGCGAGGGTGACGAACAAACCTGTATCTGCACAGAATATCTTAAACTTAGATCTGTCTTTGGTCAGCGACATGCCTACGTTTGGGTCATTGGAGTGATAGGAGAAGAGTGTGGTCTTGCTGTCTTCAAGGTCTTTCAGCAATTCCTGAAGCTTAGCGTCGTCTACATCGCCCAGCACGGCGTATGGTTTATAGCGATTGTTTGTTTGGCTGAGTTGAGACGGGATTTCCATAAATAGTGTTTCCAAACGGCCAGTCTCGTCAAGTTTCTGAAAATCGTCTTGATAGACTTTAATAATGCCACGCTTAGCGCGATCCACCATACTGAAATTGTTGGTTTCAATATATGCATTAACGGCTTGGGGCATACCTCCAACCAGCATGTATAATCTGAAATCACGCATCTTGTCGCGATGGGCTCTGTCAAGCGAGAGTCGCTTTTCATAGAACGTTCGAAGCAAAGGTACTGTTGCCTCGTCTCCCAATGCCCATCTGAATTCCTCATAATCCATCGGGTAAAGAGTGACACGCTCCTCCTCACTTGGAATTGTGATGTTTTTCGTGTTCTTTTTTATGCTGATGAGAGAACCAGTTTCAATGTAATCGTAACGTCCGTCCTTAACAAGGTATTTTATTGCTTGTCTGGCAAGGGGGCATTTCTGCACCTCATCAAAAATAATGACAGACTTTCGCTCTTTCAATACTACGTTATACAGGGCTTGCAGCTGAAGAAAGATATAATCTTTGTTCATTAGATCATTGAACAAGGATTTAACCTCGGCAGATGCCTCATTGAAGTCAATGAGTATGTAGGATTCATATTCATTTTTGGCGAACTGCTCGACAAGTGTTGATTTACCAACACGTCGTGCTCCTTCTATCAAGATGGCTGACTTGCCGTTTTGAACTCGTTTCCATTCAAGAAGACGGTCATAAAGCTTTCTTTTGAAAATTCGTTCCATTATCTATATGTATTGCCTGATTTTGGTTGTAAAGATAATCTTTTTATTCAGGCTACGCAAATGTTTTTACTGAAAAACTCCGAAAATACGCAAATGTTTTTGATAAAAAATCTCCGAAAATACTAAAATGTTTGTTTTTATAGAGACTGTTCAATTAAGCGTGCAAGCTCACCAGATTTCGTTATTGCGTACCTCCCCCCAAAAAAAAATTGGACTAATGTGTGGCCGGAAAAGAGCGAACACGGATAGCAAATATTTTCACGAATAATTCATTGGGGATTATATCAGGCACCACATGGTGACGAGGAAAGGGACGGTGAAATCCACTACGAAGCCGTGGTAGATGCTGAGGGCGGTGTAGCGGTCGCCTATGGTGTGGGTGATGATGGGGAGGGTGGTGTCCATTGAGGTGGCTCCGCCTGCGGTGATGGGGGCGAGCGGTCCGAACACTTTCGCCAGCAGGGGCGAGAATAGCAGGGTGGTCATCTCGCGTATGATGTTGGCGAGCAGGGCGATGGTGCCGAGTTCCACTCCGCGAAATTCGGTGATGAAGATGCTCGACAGCGAGTAGTAGGCGAATCCGCTGTTAATCGCCATAGTGTCGGCAAAGCCTCGGTGCAGCATCAGCCATGCCACCACGGCACCCAGCCACGATCCTAAAATGGTGACCAGGGGGAGCAGGGCATAGCGTGGGTTGATAGAGCGCAGATCGCGCTTTGTGTCGGGGTTCATGCCTATGCCCAAGCCCACGCAGAAAAGCAGGCCGCAGAGTGCCACAAAACTCACATTGCTATCTCGCAGCAGCGCTGACGCCAAGTCGGCATGGCCCACCACGATGCCAAGGATAAAGAATCCTACGATAATCAAACTTCCTTTCATCGCTTTCCTCCCGCTATTTTCCACAATGCCCAAGCCAGCACGCAGCAGCCCAGAGTGCCAGCCACCGACAGCAGCAGTGCCTCAACTCCGAGCGTAGGCAACGCCTTGATGATTTGTTCGTTGCCGCCCACTTCCACGCCAAGCAGAAAAAGCAACAGCCATATCAAAAATGTAATCACTTTGTCTTTCGCAGTTTGCACCTTGGCGCAGGATCGCGAACACTTTTTCCGCAGCAAGTATCCGCTACAGATGCCTAAAAATATGAATAGAATGACGCTAAACATTTGGTCGAGTTTTCAGATCACACAATTATTACATCTTTGCCCTGCAAAGCCTTTATTCCACCCAAAAGATGTAGGTGAGGCTGATAAGGCTGATGCTTATCCACAGCAGCACGCCCTGAATGAGTGGACGAATGCCCACGGCACGCAGCGTGGCGCGTGTGAGCGACGCACCGATAAAGAAGAGCGAAAGGGTGATGAGGTGCTTGGCGAGCTTGTTGACGGCACTGCTGAACGCCGAGCCCATAGCCGCAGCACCGTCGCCGATGAGGGCGGCATTGCTCAAAACGTAGGTGTTGAAGATGATGGCAACGATAAACCAGATAATGAATCGTGGCACGCAACTGTACCAGGGTTTTGCCTCGCCACCAGCCGACGCAAGCGAACTGCGGAAGAAGAACGGAGTGACCAGTGCCAACACCACAATCCACAGCGCGCGAGTCAGTTTGATGGTAGTCGCCACCTCCAGCGCGCTCACACCTTGTGCGGCAACGAGTTGCGGGTGCATCTGGTCGTAAGCCGCGCCAGCTCCCACCACCGACGAGGTGTCGTGAATGGCAATCGCCGCCCACATGCCAAATTGCTTCATGGTCATGCCCAAAGCATCGCCAATCGAAGGGAACAGGAACAGCGCAATGCCGTTGAGCACAAACACCACGCCCAGCGCCACCGACATGCTCTCAGGTTTCGCCTTGATAACTGGCCCCACAGCGGCTATTGCCGAGCCACCGCATATTGCCGTGCCCGAACTCAGCAGATAGCTCGTCTGCGAATCCACTTTCAGCAGTTTTCTGCCGAAAAACCAGCCCAAGGCAAGCGTGCCCAACACGCTCACCACCGTGAACAGCATACCCTCGCTGCCCGAAGCAAGCGCCTTGTTCACGTTCATGCCGAATCCCAAGCCGATTACTGAATATTGGAGCAGTTTCTTCGACATCGTTTTGTTAAACGCAGGGAAAGCCTCGCCCACAATCAGCGCGAATGCGAAGCCCAAAGCCAACGCCACAGGCGACGACACCCAGTGTGCCATCCACGCCAGCTCGCCCAGCTCCAATCCAAACACTTCCTCGGCGAATCCCAAAAGTAGCGACACGCCAATCACTGCCACAACAGCAATGTAGCACACTTCATTTCTCTTCATATCAAAAATATTTCTTCAAAAATCATTTCCCTCCAAAATGCCATTCCACATTCCGGTCCGAGCCTCGCCCTGTTATTCTCAACATTTTTGCGACGGCTCTTATATATGGTGACAAAGGTACTAAAAAATGATGATATGCGAGCTTTCACTACCGCTGAAACAAAAAAATGCAATTTTATTTGATTTTTTTTGTTATGTGTGCAGATAGGTTGCACATGTGGTGATTAACTTTGCGGCGAAATTAAAACCCAGTTGAGGATGTGTCAACGCATTGGAAACATGCCAAAGGCATGTCCCTACGCTATGGCGATGTCGGTTTTGAGATTGGATTATGAATTTTAACTACTAAAAAGGATTATGACAGTTAAAGAAAAGATTATTGGCACACTGCGTGCCTCTGGCCGTGAGAACATTGAACAGGTGATCGACTACATGGAAAACAACGGCTTTTTTACGAAGAGTTGCCACCGTCACCATCATTACAGAGGTGGACTGGCAGACCATGCGTGGCAAACCTATCAGATTGCCCTGCAAAACAACCCCAATGGCATTGACGAGCAGAGCATCGCCATTTGCGCTTTGCTGCACGACTTTTGCAACTGTGGCGGAATGACTGACCAAGTAGGGCATGGCCGCCGCTCGGCTGGAATGTTGAAGGAATTGGGATTGCATTTGTCGCATGACGAATTTTTGGCCGTGCGTTTTCACATGAGTCTGCACACCCATATTTCCCACCCTCTCTATAACGACGCGAGGCACTGTGCTCTGCGCACTCTCATCCTCACTTCCGACACCCAATCTGCCCAAAAACGCACAGGTGCAGAGTTTCCTGCCATTGACCATTGACCGGTTTGGGTTAAAAAAAGCGGAACTGTATAGGCGAAATTTATGAATTGTTTTGTATATTTGATAGTTTATTGTGTGATTAACTTGTAAATCAATATTTGTGATGAAAATTTTACATACGAGTGACTGGCATTTAGGGCATTTCCTGTATAACGAATCGCAGGAGGCGTCGCAGTTGGATATGCTGAACCAGATTGCGGAAATTGTGGCCGTGCAACAGCCCGACGCACTGGTGATTTCGGGCGACATTTACGACACCACCCAGCCCTCTGCCAGCGTGCAGCAGATGTTTGCCAATGCCATTGTGAACATACACGAGGCGTGCGAAGATATGACCATTGTGTGCATTGCCGGCAACCACGACAGCGGCAGTAAGCACATGATTTTCCATACCCCATGGCGTGCGCTGAATGTGCACATGGTGGGTACCATATCCAAAGACTGCAACCTCGACGACTATATTATCCCCGTTGCCGACAAGGGATATGTGGTGGCTGTGCCTTTTGCCGCCGACCGCTATATGCCCGAAGATGTGTTTAAGGTGATGGCGGAGAAGGTGGCTGAGCGCAACGAGAAGGGGCTGCCTGTGGTGCTTGCCGCGCACTTGGCTGTGGCAAACTCCGACTGGCGAGGACACGATTTCTCGACCTACACCAATATCGGCGGACTGAACTGCCAGGAATTGAGTGTGTTTGCCGACGGCTACGACTATGTGGCACTGGGGCACATACACAAGCAGCAGAGCCTGGATAAGGAAAAGCGCGTTTGGTATGCCGGCACACCGATAGCGGTGAGTTTCGACGAGTCGTACTCAGGCAATGAGCACGGCGTGCTGATGGTGGAGTGCGAGCATCGTGGTGCAGCGGTGAGCGTGGAGTCGATACCTGTGAAAAACATCAACCCATTGGTGAATTTGCCATTTGAGGGTGCCGCCGAATGGAAAGATGTGAAGAAAATGCTCGCTGACTACGACAGCGAAATCCCATCGTTTGTGCGCCTGAATGTGGAGGTGGATGGCTATCTGCCCGCAGGAGCCAACGACGAGGCGCAGCAGATTGTGGCTGACAAGAAATGCCGCCTTTGCCTCATCAACTCAAAGCGAAAGGTGCTGCGCGACCACGCCACCAGCGACCAGCCCACCCTCACAGCCACCGAACTGAAGCAAATCGACTTCATAGAAGTGGCAAAAATGTATATCGAGTCGGAGGGCGTGATATTCGACGACGAAATACTCGAAATGCTTCAGGAAGTAAAGGAAATGTTGAACTCAAATCAGGAATAACCATGAAAATCAAACAACTGCATATCAGTAACATCGCTTCAATCATTGAAGCCACCATCGACTTCACTGCGCAACCACTTTGCGACAGCGACGTGTATCTCATCACTGGCGACACTGGCGCAGGCAAAACCACCATTCTCGACGCCATTTGTCTGGCATTGTTCAACAACACCCCACGCCTGGCAAAGGGCACCAAGGTGACCGTGAAGAATGGCGACGATGAACTCACGTTGAGGGACCCTCGCCGATTGATGCGTCGCAATACCGGCGAAGCATTGGTCGAACTGCTTTTCGAGGGCAACGACGGCACCGACTACAAGGCAGAATGGCAAGTGCAACGCGGCAAGAAAAAGAAAGTCGATAACAAACTCACCAGCATTAATCGCAGCATCACCAACCTTGCCACAGGCGAAAGCATACAGTCGGCAGGTGTCAAAGATGCTGAATTGCAGGCAAAGATAGCAGAAGTGATAGGGCTGGATTTCGACCAGTTCTGCCGCACCACGATGCTTGCACAAAACGAGTTCACCAAATTCCTGTCGAGTGGCGAGTCGGAAAGAGCCGACATTTTGGAGAAAATCACCCAAACCGCAGAGTTCTCAGCTGTGGGCAGCAAGGTGTATGAAATCCAAAGCGCAAAAAAAGAAGCGTGGGAAGCCGCCCAGAAAGCCGCAAGCGATACCGGCCTCACCGACGACGAAATAGCGGAAAAGAAAGATCAAGTGGCTGCGCTGGAAGAAAGCAGGAAGCAGCAGAGCGCCGAGCGCGACAATGCCCGCAAGAAAAGGGATTGGCTGGACATGGAAAGCAAGTTGGCACAGAAAGAGTCGCAAACCAAACAGGAATTTGACGCCGCCAGCGAAGTGCTTGAAAGCAATCAGTTCAAGAGCGATTGCAGTTTTGTGAACGATTGGAACGCCTCCATTGGTGCCCGAAAGCACCTTGAGCAAGCCGTCGCCGCCGAGAAGCAAATCAAGCAGCAAGAGGGCGAACTCTCTAAACTGAAAGCGGAGTATGTGAAGGTGCAGAGTGGCTATCAGTATGCCCAAAACGAATGTAAGGAGTCTGGTGTCAAGCTGAAAGCCCTTGGCGACGCCCTTGCCGCCAATAGTGGCAAGACCGCCGTGTTCGACAACGCCCAAACCATCAGCGCAAACCTCTCCACCATAGCTGCCAAAAGCAAAAAGGTGAAAGAGTTGACCGCCGCTATCGACAATGAGCAGCAGTCGCTAACTGTCACCCTTGTGCCTCAGTGCGAGAAAGCCAATGGGGAGTTTGCCGAACAAGAAAAGGATGCTAAAGCGCTTGCCGACACCATTAAGGCGAAAGATAGCGAACTCGACGCATTGAAACTCAAAGACTTGCGAAACGAGCGCGACACCGTGAAAGAACTGCTCAGCAACATTGGCATCGCCATCGACAATATCGACGCTATCGACAAGGCAGAGGAAGCGAGAAATAAAGAAAAACTGCGCCTCGACGCACTGAAAAACGACATTGAGGCAAGAAAATTGCGCCTCGACACCGAACTTGTGCCCTGCTACACCGAGGCTAAGGCTGCCACCGCTGCTTGCGAACAGGCGAGAGACCTTTTGCGCGACTCGGTCGATAGTTTCGCAAAGCAGATGAGAAGTCGCCTGACGGTGGGTTGCGAATGCCCTGTGTGCCGTCAGAAGGTGCAGCAACTGCCGCTGGAAGATGCGGTGAATAAGATGTATCTCGATGCCGACCAGAGTTACAATGAGGCGAAAAGCAAATGCGAACTTGCTGAAAAGCAAATGCACAAAGCCGAGTCGGAACTGAAATCGGAAACCAAAAGATACGACACCGACAAGAAGAAATACGATGCTGACCACTCTGTGACCGACGCTCAAAAAAAGGCTGCCGAATCGTGCAAGAAATGTGGCATTGATGCGCTTCACGCCGACACCAAGCAAGCATTGCAATCGCTCCACGATGCGCAGCAGAAGCACCTCACCACCGACATTAGCCCCAAAATCACTAATGGCGAGAAACTTGAGGAAGAACTGAAGGGACTGCGCACCGAGCACGAAACTGCTACGAAAACCCTTGAGCAGAAGCGTGTGGCAAGCGAAAAGGCGAAGCAAGCCGTGGACAGCAGCAAGGCGAAGATTGAAAACAACAATCGCGCCATCGCCGAGCATAAAGCCGACATTGCCGCTGCTATCGGTGAGGTGGAACCGCTGCTTGCCGACAGCGAGTGGGAGCACGACTGGAAGAGCGAGCCGCTGCTGTTTAAGAAGGAACTGGAGCAAGCCGCCGCCGATTTCGCAAGCAAGAAAAGCCAAAAAGCCGACCTTGATGCGCAAATCGCACAGGCACAGCGCGACAACGAGCGCACCGCCAACATCATCAAGCAAATCCAGGAAAAGCAAGCCGATTGGAGCAAAACCGAGCCTGTGGCTGCGTGCCAAATGGCGAATTTGTTTGATAGTGCGAACAGTGTGTTGCAACGCGTGGGCGTGGTGGCTTCTGCCATTGCTTCTGCCCAGAGCACCGCAACCGAAAATCGCAACAGTCTGAACCAGTTTTTAGAGCAGCACCCCGATCTCACGATTGATCGCCTCGAATATCTTAACGCTGCTACATCGGTGAGCAAGTTGGCTGAAAAAATTGAGAATCAGCGCAAAGCACCTACGCAAAAGGAAACTTTGTGGAAAGAGGCTATTGAAAGCCACAAAGCGCACCAAGCCGCCAAACCCGAATTGGCTGAAGATGACACCATCGACAGCACCGCCAACGCCTGCCAAGTGGCAGAAAACGCTATCGGTGAACTCAACCAGCAGATTGGTGCCATCAACAAGGAGTTGAGTGCCGACGCAGAGAAGAAAAAGGCACTTACCGCACTGGTGGAAAAGGAGACTGAGGCTCGCAAGGAATACGATAAATGGCTTCGCCTGAGCAAGTTGATTGGCGATAAAGATGGCAAGGTGTTCCGCACAATAGCGCAAAGTTACATTTTTGGCGGTTTGCTCAACTCTGCCAACACCTACTTGGAGAAGTTGGAGCCACGCTATAGTCTGAAGAGCGTGCCACGCACCCTCTACTCATCGCTGGAGGACGCTTATCAAGGATATGCTTCGCGCGACACCAGTTCGCTCAGCGGTGGCGAAAGTTTCCTCGTGTCGCTCGCTTTGGCGTTGGCGTTGAGCGATATTGGGCAAGGGCTGTCGGTCGATACCCTGTTTATCGACGAAGGTTTTGGTTCGCTGAGTGGCCAACCGCTCACCAACGCCATCAACACCTTGCGTTCGCTCCGCGGAAAGAATGGTCGCCACGTGGGCATCATCAGCCACATACAGGAAGTGCGCGACAACATACCCGTGCAAATCCAAGTGGTTAAATCCTCCGACAGTTCATCCAGCACCATCCAAGTCACCGAATAAAAGGCTCGGTCGGGAATGCGATTTCGTCATAACGTAGGGATATGCCTTCGGTATGTTTTGTTGTCAAAATAAAATATGTCAGCATTTTAGAAACATGCCAAAGGCACCTCCCCACGTTAATCACTTAGAAACACACACTAAAAACCTATAAAACATGGAAATTACAACAAAGATTTTAAAAGAACGGTTTATTGAATACAACAAGCGTTACTTTGATGATAAACTACCGATGGTTGATTTTCGCCGACACCGTACAGGTAATCCTGTCGCTCGTCTGAATACTCCGAACAACGGAAACCTATCAATATCCTTCAGCACCGTATATAACTGGAACGATAAACTGATTCGTGACACATTAATCCATGAGATGATACATCTACATTTGGTCGTCAACAAGAAAGAATGGATTTTTGACCACGGCATACCATTTCACCTATGCTGTCTGAAATTCCTATTGAAATACCGTATCGACGCTTTAGGCTGGTTCACAAAATACCCCCTATTCTAAACAGAAAAAGTAAATACGTACTGATACAGAAGCAGGAGCAGGCATCGGAGATGCCAAATGATGCGAAACACCATGCAAGTGAAAATCGCAGAGCGATTGAGCGCAGCTTGGTGACGAGTGTAAGGTATGATGTCGAGCCTCGGAGAGGGTCGGTTATGATTATGAATAAGGAGAGATTGATACCACGACTGACCCTCTCCGAGGCTCATATAGTGTACACATTGCTATCACCAAGCTGCGCGTCCTTGCACACAAGGACGCTTGCATGGCGTTTCGCATGATATGGCATCTCCGATGCCATGTTTATAGTTTCTTAAATGTCATAACTGACATTGTGTTTAATAGATCCTCCCCATTGTCAATCGCCAGTGCTGTTATTTCGTCTTGCTGCCCATCATCAACCACGCTTTTCAAATAATCAACATGGTCAGAAAGCAGTTTCATACTCTCTGATGACAGTTCGTAGCATTCATCTTCCCATCTCAAGTCAACGAAAAAGTTGACAACGGCAACAGAGCATTGCACCTTACTCAAACGCCCAAAAGACGGCGTTTCAATATCCTCATTTATCTGACAATTAAGGATATGTTGAATACAGCCGTTGATGTGTTCTGTAAATTCCTTTTTTAAAATATTGAATGTTTCTTCATTATTAAAACCATAAATCACCTTCTGTTGTGTTTCGCCCTTAATCACTCGTTCGTAGTGATAACCATCATCTAACAATGTCATAGGGGTTTGAAGAATATCGAAAGCATATTCATTTGGGATTTTTATTCCGTTGTGTTTTTCGTATAATCGTTCAATACTTCCGCTGCATTCAGTCCAATAAAACTCTTTATCTTGAGTTATATTGCGTTTAATAATTTCATTTTTCATTTATCTGGTTGATTGTATTAGGATTCTAAGAATTCATGGGTAAAAACACAGGGGCTGGGCCGCTTGGGGATGAGCTCCCAGACAATATGCAATTATAGGTTGACAACGAAATGCCTTTAATTTCATTATAGTAGGTGGCTGGCATGGGAATTGTCGCAGGAATATGCATGCTGTCATTATAGGCATATAAGATGGTATGAAAGGACCATTTAGACAATGCCAAACTCCTTTAATTGCATTTTATTTACTGTAGGGCTCTCTTTTACTGTGTTGATAATAAGCTCCATCATTTCTGTATCAGAGATTTCGCCACGATAGGTTGTCTTGTTGAATTTACTTCTCTTTGCTACAATAATTTTTGAGCAATTGATGAAAGAGTTGTGCTCTAAAAATGGGAATTGTTGTACAGATACAGGTAATTGATAGTCCGTGACCGATGGGGGCAATTTATAATTGATTTTAGAGTTTATCACTAAACCGCCTATAACATTCCCATCATTGTCAAAACCAAGAACAATGAAGAACTTGTTTCGTGTTGTGTCTCCACTCTTTGGCGTGATACCATTGTTCTGGTCAAGATTGAGCAAGTGAACATCGCCTATATTGATACTGTTTTGGGTTAGCTCATCAGCCAAATCCCCTAACAAATCCCCAAAATTTGTCATGATAAAGCTGCCTCAACTAATAGATTATCCTTGATATATTCTATCATGTCATCGGAAGCCATACCATCTTTAGCCATTCCTATAATGTCCATAACTTTACGCCCTTGTTGAGCATATGCACGTTTCCATTCTTCGCCATGTGATTTTGCTCGTAATTCTCCGTATGGAAGGTTGACATTCTCGCGGATAGATTTGTCTAAGGCTTCAATATCTGCTTTTGAGAGATAGTCTTTGTTTGCATCTCGTTTTGCCTCAAGCATATAATACGCATCGTCTGTTCCTTTTGAAATGCAACTGTCAATCATAGCTTGTAAAGCTTTGTCACATTGAGGGTCACCTTTTATGCAGTTATAAAGAACAGAAGGCACCGGCCCGTCAGGCAAAGCACAGAATTCATCAGATACCATAGGAAATCCATATTTTGCCAAATGTGCAATATTAGCAAAATATATCACCTTGAACATGTGGTAATAATCTAACCCTTTTGTCTTATTCAAGATGTAAAGTACAATCTCTGTCAGTTTCTGTTTATCGAAGTTCGTCATTTCAAATGCTATTTCACCAAGTGCAAAATTAATATATATTGATTATAACACAAAATTTAAATTAACTTTTTACGAATTATTATACTTTCATCTGTACACCCATCTTCAAGATGGATCATTGTACCAAGACAACTTTTCTCTTTTTGCAGATCCACTGAAAGTGATTTAGTATTTACTCAAGTAGTCGTTTAAGCCAATGGATTGATAAAGATGTTTGCCCTTTTTGATTATATTTACAGCTCCTATTGGTATTGCGGTATATTTACAACCTGTTGGTTGGATTAAATTAGTGTGTATTAGAATTCTAAGAATTCATGGGTAAAAACACAGGGGCTGGGCCGCTTGGGGTGGGTGCGGCTCAGCCTCTGGGGTGTTGTTTTGGTCGAAGCGGTGGGGGTTAGGCTTCGGATTCTACGATTTTGCAGATTTCTACGATGGTGCGCATTGCCTTTTCCATTGCCTGAACGGAAACGTATTCGTAGCGACCGTGCATATTCATGCCGCCTGCGAAGATGTTGGGGCATGGCAGACCTTTAAACGAGAGTTGTGCGCCGTCGGTGCCGCCGCGGATAGGTTGAACGATTGGGGTGACGTCGGCGTTTTTCATTGCCTTTTCTGCCACCTCGATGATGTGCATCACTGGTTCAATCTTTTCGCGCATGTTGTAGTATTGGTCTTTGATTTCGATTGACGCGCAGTTGGGGAACTCGGTGTTCACTTTGTGGCAAAGGTGTTCGAGTTCGCGCTTGCGGCTTTCGAAGCGTGCGCGGTCGTGGTCGCGAACGATGTAGGTGAGCACGGTTTTTTCCACTGTGCCCTCAAAGCCAATAAGGTGATAGAAGCCTTCGTAGCCTTCGGTATGTTCTGGAGTTTCCCAACGTGGAATCATCACCGCAAACTGGTTAGCCACTCGGATAGAGTTGAGCATCTTGTGCTTCGCCATACCAGGGTGCACGTTCAAGCCGGTGAAAGTGATTTTTGCCGAGGCTGCGTTGAAGTTTTCAAACTCAAGTTCGCCAGGATAGCCACCGTCCATGGTGTAAGCCCATTCGGCACCGAATTTTTCCACATCGAAGTGGTGTGCGCCCATACCGATTTCCTCGTCGGGGTTGAACGCGATGCGAATGTCGCCGTGCTTGATTTCGGGGTGTGCCTGGAAGTATTCAATGGCGCTGATAATTTCAGCGATGCCAGCCTTGTCGTCGGCACCGAGCAGTGTGTTGCCGTCGGTCACCACGAGGTCTTGACCCACGAAGTCGGCCATTTCGGGGAATTGCTCAGGGTCGAGCACGATGCCTTTTTCCTCGTTGAGCACCACCTTGCCGCCTTCATATTTCACCACACGAGGATTCACACCGTGGCCGCTCATGTCGGGTGCGGTGTCGAGGTGTGCGATAAAACCGATGGTTGGCACCTTCTTGTCGGTGTTTGAAGGGAGAGTTGCCATCAAGTAGCCGTTTTCGTCGAGCGAGATGTCGCTGAGACCCATGCCTTCAAGTTCTTTCTTGAGTTCTTGTGCAAACACCATTTGGCCTGGTGTGGAGGGAGTGAGGTTGGTAAGTTCGTCACTTTGAGTATCGAACTTCACATACTGGAGAAATCTATCTACTAATTTCATGTTGTGGTTATATGTTTAAGCCACACCTAAATAGGCGTGGGCAGTTTATTTGCGTATTATGTGAGCAAAGGTAATAATAATTTTTGTAATTTTGTAATGTTAAACATGGCATTTGCATGATGGCAATTCGTAAAAAGCGCAAAACCTATGCTTCGCACCGCTGGCGGCTTCATCTGCTTTCGGGCATTTGGGGTGTGGCAGTGACGTCGGCGGTGGTTGTGCTGGTGGTCAGGTGCCAGCGTTCGGCATCGGTGGGCATTGCGATAGATGAGCCGTTGCTGGCGCAAATCTGCGAGGTGCAGTTGCCCGACGCCACGCCCGACGAGGTGGTGACGCTTGACGGCTTCACGGTGCACTTCAACGCCGCCCACCACATTCCAAACTATGTGGTTTACAGCCTTTTGCGAAGCCACATCGGAGGCAAGGCATCGTATAGCGGCACTTTCACCTGTACCGATTCGGTGAATGGGTGCGCCGAGCCGTCGGAGTATGCCAAAAGTGGCTACCAGCGTGGTCACATGGCTCCGGCTGCCGACATGAAGTGGAGCAAGCAAGCATTGGAGCAATCCTACACGATGCTCAACATTTGCCCACAGCGCAAGAGTCTGAACACTGGCGCATGGCAGATGCTGGAGGAAAAAGTGAGGGAATGGGCAATGCGCGACAGTGTGCTCGTGGTCATCACCGGTCCGATTCTCTCCAAGCAGATGCCCACCATTGGCAAAACGAGCAAAATTGCCGTGCCTGGGCAGTTTTTCAAGGTGGTGTTTGCCCCTTATGCCCGTCCGTCGCGTGCCATCGCATTTCTGATGCCCAACGCCGATGCCGACAAACTCTGTTCGGAATATGCCGTGAGCGTGGACGAGGTGGAACGTCTCACTGGCTTCGACTTTTTCAGCACACTCCCCGATGCCGAGCAGCGCCGACTTGAATCGGGAGTTGATGCCGGCAGTTGGTTTCAGTTTTAAAAATGTAATTTTCAACGCAATATGAAGAAATTATCATACTCCATTATCGCCCTGTTGCTGAGCGCAGGGATTGTATGCTTTGCGGTTAAGTTCACCGCAGGGCAAACTGCCGATGCCGAAGTGCCGAAGGTAGAGAATGTGGAGAAGAAAAGCCCCGTTGGCAAACTTGTCAGCACCGACAAGAATCCGCTCCTGCTGGTGAAGGTGCCGCAGGATGTGGCAAACCAACGCATCAACCACATGGCGTATGTGTGCTATTTCAACAAGGAGTGCCGCATCCCCAACTGCGTAATCTACGAACTGTCGGCCACCGAAGTGGCTCAATGCGATGCCCCTGGCGCAGAGCGACGCAAGAACTATAAGTTTCTTGCCGACCCGAAATGTCCCGACAGCCCCGATTGGTATGAATACAAAGGCTCTGGCTACGACCGTGGACACATGGTGCCTGCCAACGATATGAAGTGGGACAAAACCGCCATGAAGGAATGTTTCTACATGACGAATATGTGTCCGCAACTCCATGCGCTGAACGATGGTTGCTGGCGACAACTCGAAATGGCTGTTCACCGTTGGGCGAAGCGCGACAAACGGTTGATTGTGGCGGCAGGACCGGTGTTGAAAAATAAGATGAAGCGCATTGGCACTGACCAAAATATATCGGTGCCGGGAGCGTTCTTCAAGGTGATTTATGCGCCCAACCAGGGCCGCGCCATCGGCTTCATCTTCAATAATGAGAAAATCTGTGGCTCCTACACCAAGCATGTGGTGAGCGTTGACTATATCGAACGAATGACCGGGCTCGACTTTTTCTCGGCAGTTGACGATAAATTAGAACGACAGATGGAGGCGAATGCCGACATTGAAATGTGGACCAGCACTAACAAAAAATAAACGAATGACGACAATCAACAACGATACAATTGTGGCTATCAGCACACCCCACGGAATGGGTGGCATAGCAGTGGTGAGAGTGAGTGGCGACGACGCCATATCTATCGTGGCGAAGCGATGGAAGGGCGCGCCCATCAGCGAAATGAAAAGCCATACGGCGCACTTTGGCCGCCTGCTCGACACCTGTGGCGAACTGCTCGACGAGGTGGTGCTCACCCTGTTTCGCGGCCCGCACTCTTTCACGGGCGAAGATGTGATTGAAATCGCTTGCCACGGCTCAATGTGGATTCAGCAGCAAGTGGTGAACACGCTGATTGACGCTGGCTGCCGCTCTGCCACTGGCGGCGAATTTACCCAACGCGCCTTCGGAAACGGCAAACTCGACCTTTCGCAAGCCGAAGCCATTGCCGATGTGATTGCATCGTCATCGCGCGCATCGCACCGTGTGGCAATGAATCAGATGCGTGGTGCTTTCAGCCGCCGCCTCACCAGCCTGCGCGCCCAGTTGCTCCAATTCGTGTCGCTGATTGAACTCGAACTCGATTTCAGCGAGGAGGATGTGAACTTTGCCGACCGTGGCAAACTCATCGACTTGGCAACAGGCATCAAGTCGGTCATCTACAGCCTTGCCGATTCCTACAGCGCTGGCAACGCCATCAAAAACGGTCTGCCTGTGGCTATCGTGGGGCAGACCAACGCTGGAAAATCCACCTTGCTCAACGCTCTGCTCGGCGACGACCGTGCTTTAGTGAGCGACATCAAAGGCACCACACGCGATGTGATAGAAGACACCATCACCCTCGGTGGAACGCTCTTCCGTTTTATCGACACCGCTGGCATTCGCGAATCGGGCGACGTGATTGAGAACATGGGTATCGAGCGCTCGTTCAAAAAACTCGACGAGGCGCAACTCGTGCTGTGGGTGGTTGATCCAAGCGAGGGAGCCGACGAGATAGCCACCTTCAGCCAGCAGATATTGCCACGCTGCGAAGGCAAAAAACTGCTCGTGGTGGTCAACAAAATCGACACCACCGACCAAGCCACACAAACCGAAGTGGCGCGTGTGATAGAGCAGCAAATCAGCGATAACGTGGAAGCCCAAACCATCTACGTTTCGGCACGCGACGGCCAAAATATGGAAGCCCTCAACCAAGCCATCATCAAGATGGCGGCACTGCCATCGGTAGCCGACGACGAAGCCGTAATCGTCACCAACGCACGCCATTACGAAGCCCTCGTGCGCGCAGGCGAAGCCATTACACGCAGCATCGACGGCCTCTACAGCGGCCTCAGCGGCGACTTCGTAAGCCAAGACATCCGCGAATGTATGCACTACCTCGGCGAAATCACAGGCGAAATCTCCACCGACGACATCCTCGGCGAAATCTTCTCCCACTTCTGCATCGGAAAATAATCCTCCATCCCTCTGGAACTATGGGAGGGTGGTGGTGTGGAGTGTTTTGCCTCGGAATACTCTGAAATTGAACTTTTGGAGTTTGAAGGTGAATGGCGGGGGCTGGATTGAGGCGGTGATTCGTTGTAAGGCGCGGACATTGATTGCCGCGTCGGTCACTCTGCCGAGGGTGACATGTAGTTTGAAGGCTGATTGCATTTTGCACCCCACGGTCTCAAAATCATTGCGAATGGCTTGAACAATCGCTTCGAAATCCTTAGGTACATGTGTAACCGAAAGATAGATGATGGGCATATCGGACTTGGTACGGAAAGAGTCCACTTTGTCGAACGTCAATTCGGGTGCCTGATAATGCTTCAAATGCCTGTCTAAAATTCCACGGAAATTAACACCTGCTGGCATCTCGTCGAGAAACGCCATAGTGATATGGTGCCAGGCACGTTGCCACCTGACATCAACGCCCTTGCACGCATCTCGCAGTTCCTTAAACCACAGAGCATCATAACGCACAGGCACCTCTATTTCCAAATAACATTTCATCATCATTCATTACAAATACAAACTAATGCAATACCTAAGATGGTATGGGACGTTTCGTGGGTGGGGACTATAGGTTTTTGTAGTAGTTTTGGATTTTCTTTGCCATTAGCTTTCGGCGGGAGGCGAGGAAGTCGGGGTAGTTGGAGTAATCCATATCCACGATTGATTCGGGTATGCAGTTTTCTTGCAAATTTTGGCGTAGCGTGGCTGTGTCGGCAATGTTGCCATATAGCGTTTTGCCATTTTCACAAGCCTCGATGGCGTTTTTGAAATACACGTTTGGCGCATCGTCGGATATGCCCTTGTTCACCTGTGTGTCGAGATAGGTGAAGTTGGCAATCTGATTATACAGCCTCTTCTCATCATAGCCATTTTTGCGTAAATACTGCTTGGGGAAGATGTGGTGCACATCGCCCATCAACGTGATTAGATAGCCTACTTTTGTGCCATTGCTGAATAGTGCATTGTTGCCCTCATAGATTTGTGCGGCAAGAAAGACATTGAAGAATGGGCTGTTGATAACCTGCGTCTCAAGGTTTTGTACAAGCCCCACATTCCAAAAAGTGTCGGAGAGCTCGGCTTCTTACACCTCTTTGAAGAATGTTAGGAATCCTTTTTCACGAATACGCTTGATGTCAAAGTCCATTTGTGATTCAGGAGAACCGATGTAGCGGCTTGTGAGTGTTGACATCACAAACCACTTTGCCACATAATGCTTAATTTGGCTCTTTTCTATTGCTGGATCGTTGTTTAGCAAGAGATATAGCGTATATGCAAAATCCAGTGTCATTTGAGAGTTGATCAACTTGTTGGAAATGAAGCCGGCGGTCTTCATGCCGAGTACAAAGTTGGAGAACGTGTATTGGCTCATGAAGTCAATCACGCCGTCGCTCAACTTTGCGAACGATTCTTCGGCAATCGCCTCGCGATAATCGCGTGTTTCGAAATCACGTCCACCGAGTAAACTTACGAGGTCTTTCAACTTCGCACGGCCGAATTTATACATAAAGGCGATGCGCAAGATGTCGTTGTAGTCGGGGTCGAAAATCGACTCTCTGTCATCTTTCAGCCACTTTAATTTTTCGGCGTACCGTGTGCCCATAAACCCATCATCCTTTGCCATGTCGGCATACCAATCAGGCTCCACTGCCAAATGAGAGAAGTAGTCGATGGCCTTGCGCAGAGCGTTGCCGCCGTATTCGGTGTTGGCTGCAATTTTCGACATGGCGAAGTCGGCTTGATTCAACTTTGCGCCTTGACTATTAATGCGGATAAAAATCTCCGTCACCTCATCAATATTCAAGTCTTTGTCAAGAGTGATTACGCCAATCTGACGATTCTTTATATCCAGCAGTCGCATCAGTATTTTATTCATCTGTGAGCCATTCACATCGGGATTCTGCTGGCAATACTCGTTCACAAACTCCCACTGGTCGAAGTCGGGCTTAAACAGTTCTGCGATGTCGGAAATCCATTTCTTGTCCTTCAACACAGCATTATCTTGCACTTTAAACACCTCTTCATCGTTTTCTACCGAGGCTTGGGGATTGAAGGCAATTTTGATTCTGCGCTTCTTGAAATCACTGCCCAGCACTTCCATCCCCACAATCGAGGTCATCAATGCCGTGACACGCTGCTGACCGTCAATCATAATCTTCTTGCCGATTGACATCGAGCCGTCTTTCAATCTCATGTCGGGGCTTTGTGAAATAATCAAGTAGCCAGTAGGATAGCCCATATAGAGCGAGTCGATTAAGTCTCTCACCTGTCGAGGTTTCCACACAAAAGGGCGTTGGATTTCGGGTATGGCGATTTCGCCCGACTTTATGTAGCTTAAAATCTGCTCAAGTGAAACATTCGAAGCATTATATTTTTCAGTCATAATTCCTGTTCGCTATTTAAGATTCATGTAGCAAAATCGCATCACATTGCACATGGCAAAGATGCAACATACAAATATACAATTTTACATTCACAATCACGAAAGAATTGAGCGAATAATTAAATCCAAATCGGTCATTGGGCGTGTAATGATTTTTTAGGATACTTCTTGCGGTCTTTCGGCTTTTATAAGATGCCTTTTGCTTGTTTTTAATTCGTAATAGCTCGCTATCACTCATT
>OLGV01000056.1_pt1 | contig 45414 bp, 34 predicted proteins | sample 1605761 | NCBI WGS metagenome assembly OLGV01 (sample SAMN03283245) | human gut metagenome | biome: human-associated habitat; material: feces | host: Homo sapiens | place: Peru | collected 2012
GGCGTTGATAGTCAGAGAGTTGCCCCCCCCCGTGTGCATATAGCGGGGGCGTCAGACGCTGTTCGGAGCGTCTTTACGGGTGCATAATCATATACAAGGGGTTTTCTCTTCATATCCTCGGGGGCAAATATACAAAAAAAATCAATACGGTATGATTTTTTTGTGTTTTTTTATGTGCCGCCGTCAGCGCAGAGGAGTACCACGTTATTTAATCCTGTTATAAAGATAATCCGCGTAGCTTCTCAACACAGACTTTTTCTCTTCCGGAATATTGATTTTATCGAGATGTCTCAATGAATTCTCATAGTATTCTGTCATGACATTGGTCACGATTTCGCGGACGTTATATTTGGCGAAGATATCCAATACGGCTTGCATTTTCTTATCGTCACGACCTTTAGGCATTGAGAAGCAGGCTTCGAGGTGTTTTTTATCGTCCGCGGAAGCGAGTTCCAGGGCTTTCAGATAGAGGTATGTCTTCTTGTTGTCGGCGATGTCGCCGCCTGGCATTTTGCCGAATATTTTCACATCGCCGTAGCAGTCGAACAAATCGTCTTGCAGTTGGAATGCGATGCCGAGGTCGATACCGAAATCATACACTGCTTTCATGTCGGCCTCGCCTGCATCTGCCACCAAGGCTCCTATTTTCAAGACAGAAGCGAGCAGCACAGCGGTTTTCAGGCGTATCATCTCTATATATTCATTGAGAGTCACGTCATCGCGGGTCTCAAAATTCAAATCAAGCTGTTGGCCTTCGCACACTTCAAGCGCCACCTTGCACAGTTCGGCGAGCACTTTTTGCGAATACGACTTGTCGGTGTCGAGCGCATATTGGAAAGCCTTGATAAGCATTGTATCGCCGGAAAGCAGTGCGATATTGGAGTTCCATTTATGATACACCGTCTCCAGCCCGCGACGCAGCGGCGCTTCGTCCATGATATCGTCATGAATGAGTGTGAAGTTATGGAAAATCTCGGCAGCCACCGCGGGTGCGAGACAGTCTTTTATGTCACCGCCAAACATTTCGCACGACAGCAACGCCAATGCAGGACGCATGCGCTTGCCTTTCTGGTGCATAGTGTAGTCTATAGGAGCGTACAACTCTCTCGGGGTTCCCATGAAGTTTTGATTCTCAATAAATCGAGTAATCAGAGCCTGAATATTCTCAACTGATGTCATATCTTTTTTCTATAAAATGTCAAAACCAAAGCCGGCAGTACTAAAATATTGGTTATCAATGCGACAAGCAATGTGAAAGGGACTAAAAAGCCCACAATCTTCGTGCCGCCAAACGACGAGAAGGCGAAAATCAAGAAGCCGCAGATAAGGATGCTGGCAGAATAAATCATGCTTGGCCCGGTCTCCAAAATCGCCGCCATCACTGATTTTTTGATGTCGTTATTGTTCATTTTCATCTGCAAACGATACCTTGCCAAGTAATGAATAGTATTGTCAACACCTATGCCGAGCGCTATGCTAAACACAAGAATCGTTGACATCTTCAGCGGTATGCCGCAACAACCCATAAAGCCTGCCGTAAACAGAAGCGGTATCAGATTAGGTATCAACGAGATGACCACCATCTTGAATTTATGGAAAGTTATTGCCATCAGCAAGGCGATGACTAAAAACGCCAAAAACAATGAGTATAAGAGATTTACGATAAGATAATTAGTGCCTTGCAAGGTTACCATGGCACTGCCTGTCATCACTGTGTCGTATTTGTCTTTCGGAAATATTTTGTCGATTTTCGGTTTCAACGACTTGCAGATGGCGTCTATTTCCGGTGTCGTGACATTGGCCATCTGCACCGACACGCGTGTGCATTGCATGTCTTTATCCATATATTGCCTGACGATGCCTGGCATTTCGCCTCCGTTCGTTTCAGGCACATATTTCATGATAAAGCCCAATTCGTTGCCGTTAGGAATCTTGAAATGCTCCGGTTTGCCGTTATAGAAGCCTTGTCGCGCAAATTTCACGACTTCGGCGATGCTCAAAGGTTCACTAAATTCGGGATAACGCGCCAAAGTATCTTCCAGCTGCTGCACTTTACGCACAAAAGTCGCGTTCAATATACCTTTAGGCTTGCGTGTGTCGATGGAAATCTCAAAAGGCATCACGCCGCCCACGTTATCCTCGAAAAACATTATGTCTTTGTACAATTTGTCGCTTTTCGCTATGTCATCGACCACGCGTCCGGATGTCGAGATGCGCAAGGCACCGATGGCACAAACTACCATAAGCACTACGAGGACAGCATAAATCACACGTTTTTTTCTCAAAACAAATGTCGAGACCTTGTCCATGATGTAATTTATCTTCGGACTGTTCATATAGTTGACGCTTTTGCCTTCGGGTTTTTTCTGATAACTGAAAAACGTGGGAAGAAGCACCATCGTCATGACGTAAGTCATCATGATACAGATACTTGCGAGTATTCCGAAAGGCACCAGCAGTCCGTTTCTCGTGATGATGAAGGAGGCGAAGCTCACCGCTGTTGTCGTGTTTGTCAGGAAGTTGGCAGGCCCTATACGAACAATAACGTTTTTCAGGGCTTGAATCTTATCATGACACGCATCATATTCGCGATGATATTTGTTAAGCATGAAGATAGAGTTTTCCACTCCTATGATTATCAGCAACGGAGGCAGAACACCTGTCAGGATTGTGACATCGAAATCGAGCAGCGCCATAATTCCGAACATGTAAATCACCGACAGCACGACTATTGTCACGACAGACACGAGTGGACGCCACGAGCGGAAGTAAAGATACAGAATCAGTCCTGCCACTATGATTGACAAGACTGTGAAACCGGCTATTTCTTTCACCATTTTCTGTGTGGTGATTTCGCGTATATAAGGCATTCCCGAGATATGAATCTCGACACCATGCGCCACGTTGTATTCGTCGAGGAAGGATGTCAATGCGTCTGTCAGTTCCCTGCGCACCGACAAGTTGGCGTGATCATCGTCAAGGGTGAGAAGCATCATCGTGTAGTGTTTCTCGGAGTTAAACAGCAGTCCGTCGTACATCGCGAGGCTTTCTATCACATTTTTTATCGAATCGACTTCAGCCTGTGATTCTGGACGACGATTCACCACTTGAGCCAGGGTGAATTTTCCGGTGTTATCGTTCTTTACAATATTGTAAGCCCTTGTCACAGAGAGACATTCCATCACTCCGGGTATTGCTCTTATCTTTTCGTTAAGGTCATAATAATCTTGAAAATGTTCTAAATCGAAAATGTTCTCATCGCACATTCCAACGAAGATAGAACGTCCGTCTTTACCATATTTATCAAGGAATTGGCGATATACCACCATTGTAGAGTCGGTTTCAGGCAGAGTGTTGACGAGATCATGCCCCATCTTCACTTTGGCAGCCTCCAATCCCAAAAATATCAATAATATAGAAGTTATTACAAGATTTAAAACGCGATGTTTTAAAATGTAATCAGCTATTTTATTCCACATAATTTGCAATTAAAACAAAATGCAAATATAGATTTTTTTTTATTACGACCACAGTTTTTTTCCATAAGTTCTTTTATAGACGAGATAAGATATCACGCCAAAAACGAATGTCTGGATCCACAACGCGTTAAGTTCGTATCTCACATCTTGCAGTGTGGCGCCCATTTCGGTGACTCGCACATATCCGTTGATACCGAAGGTAGATGGGAAGAGCCAGGAGAAGCCTTTCCAGAAGACAGGGATATTGCTTGCGGGCCAAGAGATGCCGCTGGCGAACAGCAAAGGTATGGAGAGGAAGACGAACATTATGATGAACGACTCCCTGTCGTGTGCCACTGCCGAGATTGAGATGCTGAAGAACACACACGATGTGATGAAAGGTATCATAAACGCCAGCAAAGTCTGCCATCTCCAGATATGCACCAGATTGAACAATGGCGGCACTATGCACACGAGATACAAGGCAATAAGCACGTAAATAGTGAAGAACACCGTTGATTTTCCCAAAAGTATTTCTATCGGGTTTTTGCCGATGATATGCGGTTCGGCGATATGTTTACGCACTTTTTCACGCTCCTCGCCTGCCAGCATACCCACGCCAAGCACCATAGTCTGTTGAATAATCATCATCAAGACGGCGGGTATGAGGAAGGTTGCGAAACCACTCTGTGTGTTAAACATCGGGACATATTTATACTCGATTGGATACTGGAACGTGGAGATTTGCTGTTCGGTAGCGCCAGGTATGAGTTGCGCTTTTATTTCTTTGTTCATATCCAACGACACCTCGGTACATGTGCTTAAAACCGCTTTATAATAAAGCAGTCCGCTCATGTCGGAGTACAATTCCACCGTTGTCTGGCGGTGTTCCGCCACATCTTTGGCAAAGTCTTTCGGGATATATATCAAGCAGTAGGCATCTCTATGATGAATCATTTTCTTGGCTTCTTCAATATCCTGGCAATGCGAAATTATCCGCACATCGGCGGCGGCGTCTACACGACGTATAAAGTCGCGGCTCAACTGGGTGTGGCTGTTATCGACGACCACTGTAGGCACCTCTCTGACGACTTCATTGTTATAAAGATATGCGTAAAGAAGCGGGTACAGCAACGGCACTATCACGAAGAAGACGAGCACACCTTCATCGAGCAGCGTGCGTTTCATTTCATACGCCCAGACTTCCAATGTATTATTTAACCATTTCATATTCAACAGTTTAATGCATATAACGGTATTCCAACAAGAATTTCTTCAAACGTCCTATGACGACAATCGGCAATGCCAGGAAGGCTATTTGTATCGCTATATTCATCCACGAATAGCACAGTGGCAGTCCGTTCAGTGCCTGGTCAACATAGATCAGGAAATAGTGGCGCAGCGGGAAGAGCCACGAGAGTGCTCTCAATGGGTCGGGGAAGGCCATCTGCGGGAACGAGAATCCTGATATTGGGAAGGAGAGCACTCCCCAGAGTGTGGCGAGGCTCAAGGCCCAGCGCAGCGAGGGCAAAAGGCCGCAGAAGAATACGCCGAGCGCCAGCGAGGCGTTGATGAGCAAGAACATGTTCAGCAACATCGGCCAGATACCGCTGTTCAAAGGGAACTTCCACACGCCATACAGCAGGAACAGACAGAACAAGCCCATCAGAATCCACGTGACCACCTGTGGCAACAGCTTGCCTGCCAAGGCTTTGACGATGTCGTTGTCAGCCATGGCGAGCCATTCCCTCGATGTCTCTTCTTTCAGCTCCACGTAAATTGAATATATGGCGACCTGCATGATGAGCAACATGATGATTCCCGGAAGGATGGTGTTGCAGAGGTACACTGAATAGTTCAGACTCGGGTTGTTGACGGCGTGCATTTCCATTTTTATCGGCTGCAGCACCGCCATTGCCTGGTCTTCGGTATATCCTTTTGCATACAACGTCGTGCGTCCGACGGCTCCGGAGGCAAATTCCGACATCATTTTCATGTCGCGATACGCCAGCGAGCCAGGTATGAGGTAGGAGGCGGCGGTATAGAACGACACTGTCGGCTGCTTGCCGGAGACGGCGAGTTGTGTAGTGCCTTTCGGGATATAATAGAAGGCGTAAATCTTTCCCTGTTGCATAGCCTTTCGCGCAGCGGCGACATCAGGATAATGCTCTATGATGTTCGTCTGCTGGAACGAGTCGAGGTTGCGTATGACCTCGCGTGTCGTGGAGGTATTGTCTTCATCGACGACACCGGCAGGCAGGTCGGCGGGCAGCCCCTCGCCCATAAGCGTGGTGAAGAAAAGGAATGCCACGATAGGCGCGAGAATCATACAGAAAGTATATATTCCACGCGAGAGCATCCTTTTCTGCTCACGTTTCGCTATAGCTATTATTTGTTTTAATCCGTTCATTTTTTCTCCTCGCCAATTCTGTAAATAACAGTCATGCCGGGTCTTAAGCCTTCTATTGCAGCTGTTGGCACAGCACGCACCTCAAAGGTCTTGAGGTCGTATTGTCCTGTTTGTTTAGTGGCTTTCCAAGCGGCGTAATCGCCTCTGTCTTTCATATAGTTGACTTCCATCACGACGGATGCGCCGCCCAATGCCGGGAACTCCGCTGTAAAACGGCTTCCGAGCGGCATCTTGGCGAGGTTGTCCTCGCGCACGTTGAATGTCGCCCACATATCATCCATCATGGCGATATTCATGATAGGGGCGCCTGTTCCGACGAGCTCTCCGATATGCGGGAAGATGTCTGTGACCTCACCGTCGGCATAGGCGAGCAGTATTGTCTCGCTGACATACGAGTTGACTTCAGCCACCACGCCTTTAGCTTGTTCCACTTTGGCGGCTGCCATTTCTTTGTCTTCTTTCTGGGCGCCTTTCACTGCCATGTCATACTGTGATTTCGCTGCTTTCTCGGTAGCGATGGCGGCATCGTATTGCGCCTTGGTCTCATCGTATTTCTGTTCGCTCACCACACCTTCTTTAAAAAGGTTCGACACGCGTTTGAACGACTTATCCCAGATGTCGCGGTTGACGATGGCTTTTTGCCACAGTTCGTAAGCACCTTGTATCTGCTCTTCGCGGGTACCCGCCTCGGCTTTGTCGTTCAACGCCAAAGCGGCGGTCTTCACTGCCTCGGCCTGAACCTTCTTGGCCATAACCTCCGGAGCCTCAATGATAGCCAGGGTGTCGCCAGCCTTCACCATCTGTCCTTCTTTTACTCTGAACTCCAAAATTCTTCCGGGAACTTTAGATGACACACGGTATTCCGTGACCTCCATCTGTCCCTGCATAATCTCGTTAGTCTTGCCGTAAGTAAGTATGCCTATGACACATACGGCTGCTATAACCATAATCAAAACCGCCAATGCGATAAAAATGTTTATTCTTTGTGTTTTTTCTGTTACCATGATTCTATTAATTTAAATTTCCAACTGCTTTTTTAAGATATGTATTTGCCATTATGACATCGATTTTCGCGTCGATGTATTCCGAATGCGCCTGCATCCATGATGTTTGAGCCGCATCAAGTGTCGATGATGGTATAACGCCCTCGTTGAAGCCCACCGTCGCGATACGCAGGTTTTCCTCTGCGTCCGACATCTTTTCCGTGGTCATCTGCAAGCGTTGCTCGGCCTCTTTTATTTGTTTCTCATATTGGCTGACCTGAAGCATCACAAGTTCTTTTGTGTCTTCGAGTTTGAGTTGTGTTATCATCGCCTCCGACTTCGCCTTGCGCACCTTGTTATATCCTTCGCCGAAATGGAAGAGCGGCACTTTGGCGACAACGCCGAAGTTATAAAAACCGCGAAACTCCGTCTCAAAGCCATTGAAGGCAGAGGGGTTTGTCACGATATAATTGCCATACAGCGCCACCGTGGGGAGGAACTCGGAACGTGCTATGTTCACTTTTTTGTCGTAAATCTTGGTGGCGAGGGCAAGACTTTGAAGCTCGGGTCTGTTGTTCACGATGTCATCTTCGGAATATTCGTTGGTGAATACCGGCACTGCCACATCTTCAAGGCTCTCGTCCTCCAAAACGATTTCCGTGTCGAGAGGCAGTCCGCAACTCTGGCAGAGAAGCATCTTGGAGAGAGCCACGCCATTCTGCACTCTTATCAATGTAAGCTCGGCATCGTTAAGTTTCACCTTGACGGAAAGCCTGTCGGCGGTTGTCGCCATGCCCTCATTCGCGAGTTTGTCCACGTTATCCGACATGGTACGCAGCAGCTCAACATAGTTTTCGGTGAGTTTCTGCTTGTTCGCCAACGACACGATTTGCCAATAAGCCTTGTCGGTTGCGACGATTACTTCCTGTTGCTCGGTGGAGAGTTGCGTCTTGGCGAGGTCTTGGGCATAATGCGCCACCTTGTTATAGGCGCGAATCTTGCCGCCCGCATACACAGGCTCAACAACAGTCACCATGCCTGCATAGACATTACGGGTGTCGAGAATGAAATTCTTGCTCAATTCCTGCCCGATGGCGTCTATTGTTTCAAAAGCCCCGATGTGATGCAAACTGTTCAGCAGCGACTGCAACTCCGGATTGTTAATGATGATTTGAGACATCAACGGGTCGTCCATCAGATTCTGGATTATAGGGTCGATGTAGCCGTTCACGCCGTTTTGCAGAGAAGAGCCGACAGTGCTCATGGCGTTCAGCTTGTCGTCGCTGAGCAGCTGCAGTTGTTTCTCGTTGCGCATGTAAGTGCCCTGCGCGGAAATTGTCGGGAAATAATTCGCCGCGGCAATTTTCTTGTCGTAATTAGCCATGTTGACCCTCTCTTGAGAAATCTTGAGATTCTTGTTGTTCTCCATCGCCATGTCGCGACAATCCTGCAACGTCAGGACCTGCTGCGCCATAACCGGTGAAGCCAACGCCAGAATCACGGTCAAAACAACTAATCTCATTCTTTTAATTTTGTTTTGCATTACTTGATATTTTTATACTCTAACTTATTCATACTGTGGAGAATTATAAATATATTACCCCTGCGTGAATTATTTTGCAAAATAACAACACTTTTTCATATCAGTAAAGGTCAATTTTTGACTAAAAAGTATCTAAAGGTCGAAATTTTGAAAAAATATTTACATCATATTATAAAAATACTGTATTTTTGTCGAAAATATTTCAAAATGGATAATAAATCTTATAATAAATTCACTCTGTCGAAGGTCAAAGAGATGTTTTTGAAAGACAATGTCGTCAGTATCAGCGACGACTTCATTCTTGCTCGACAAACCAACAGTGTGGATTTAGAATCGCTGAAATTCCCAAGTCGCATCGATGGTTTTGTGGCGGCGTATTGCAAAAAAGGGCATTTCAAATGCACCATCAACCTGACGGAACACGAGATTCACGACGGAATGCTGGCAATCAACACACCTATTAATATTATTCAGTTGGAGCCGCTCGACAACAACGAGACTGTGGAGTTGACAATCTTGGCCGTATCGCCGCAATATATGGCGGCATTAAGTTCCGACTTGAGCAAAATCTTCATCGACGCCATCAACATACTTCAAAGTCCTATCATGCAGATGGCCCCGGAGGAGGTGGATCTCTCCATGCAATATTTCAAACTCCTCGACAATGTGATGAACACAGATTCGGAATACCGCTACGACAGTATCGGTTATCTATTGACATCTGTGTTTTATCTTATCGGCGGCATGTTGAAAAAACGCCTTGACGTAGAAGTCGCGAACAACGAGAACAAACCATCGACAAGGCACAAAATAGTGTTTGAAAGATTCGTGGAACTCGTTGAGAGACATCACAACAAGGAGCGCTCTGTCAGTTTTTACGCCGACAAGCTCTACATCACGCCGAAGTATCTTTCGCAAATCATCAAAAACGTCAGCGGTTTTTCGGCGCCGAACATCATCAACAAGTATGTAATTCTTGAAGCCCAGCATCTTCTACGTCATACAGACATGAGTGTCAAGGAGATAGCCGACCAGCTGAATTTTCCAAACCAGTCGTTTTTCTACAAATATTTCAAGGCGCACACCGGTTGCACGCCAAATTCTTATCGTCAGAAATAAATTTTTATTATTTTTGCAAAAATTTGATTTATGTCGATTGCCAAGCACATACCGAATGCCATCACATGCTGCAACTTATTAAGCGGTTGTGTATCAATACTTTTACTTTGCAAAAATCACATATCAGGTGCTGCTGCGATGATTTTTGTCGCTGCTGTTTTCGACTTTCTTGATGGTTTCGCGGCGCGTTTGCTCAACGCCAAGTCGCCGCTTGGAGGCGAGCTCGACTCTCTGTCGGACGTAGTATCTTTTGGCGTGGCACCGTCGTTCATAATGGCATGGCTTCTCGACAAAACCGGCATCAGCTGGATGGCGGCCGATGTGAACCTCTTCCCGATGTTGGCATTTATCCTCGCAGCGTTTGCGGCAATACGCCTCGCGAAGTTCAACCTCGACACGCGTCAAGGCTCCTCCTTCATCGGGCTGCCGGTACCTACCGTAGGACTTTTCATAGCATCACTGCCGTTGATGCTCGCTGACGTTTCATCGGAAAGCATTGTTTGCAAATTTGTTGTAAACCCTTATTTCCTCATAGCCGTCGTAGCCGTTTTCAGCTGGCTGATGATTAGCGAAGTGCCGTTTTTCTCATTCAAAATCAAAAATCTGACATTCAAAGACAACGTCCTTCGCTACTTTGTGGTCATCTTTGCCATCGCGGCGGTCGTCATCATGAAATTACTAGCGTTGCCGTTTGTTTTCTTGTTTTATATTTTGTTGTCGGTGATTTGCTACAGAGGAAAACCATTGAAAACGCCATAAACCCACTGTCTGTTATTTTTTAATCACTTTTTCAACTTTCTCACCTATCTTAACGAAATAGATTCCAGCGTCAAGGTCGGCGACGTTAATCTGGACGTCACCCGAAATATTACCGTAATGTCCCACCACCTGTCCGAGACTGTTGAAGATTTCGACATCTGATTGAATGTCACCGAGTTGAATATTCAAGACATCATCAGTCGGATTAGGGTAAATCGCGACATTTTTCCCGACAACGGTTTCAATTTCCGTGATGACTGTCGATGCGGGCAGCACCACGTTGTCAATCCAGGCGCAGTCCGAGCCGCTTGACATCGAAAAATCTTTCTTGTATTCCCATTTTAACTCATGACTGCCGGGAGTCAAGGCGTAACTTGTCTGTGTCCATGGCACTTCGCCCGACCAGTTGTTTTTCTCGACTCCGTCAATATAGAATATCAACTTGTCAAAGTTCTTCTCTGACGAGACTTTATAATAGAAGCTCATCTCGCTTTCTGTTCCTACTTCAACCGTGATAAACAAGGCCGATGTCTCACTGTCTTGGATTTGCGACGATTTGGCGCAATACACCCCCTCGTATGGATTCTGCGCAACGACTTCCCAGGCGTGAGCCGTGGTTGTGCCATACCATGCCAGCGCGCTGAAATCGCCCGTCTCGAAGCCGTCCATCATCTGTCCGACAGGGATATAATATGCGTCTTCAGCAATATAATTACCGTAATATGCGGCGTAAAACAGCTGGTACATCGCGCCGACCTGGGCGTTGTCACTCAAAGCGAACGACATGTCAACGGTAAATTCAGCGCCTGCTTCGACAGCACCATACTCCCAAATATCTGTCGGAATATCAATCGCATCATGCGAATTGAAGATTCTGAACACAGCCGAAGGTGTCGCCGCGTTGCCGTTGTTTTTAATTGTGAAATGCACAGTTCCGTTGTCACCCGGGTTCAGCACATTGCCTGTGGCAGTCTCAAGAACAGCGCTGACCAGCACAAACTCCGGGGCGAAGACTTTCGCATTGAAATGGCTTTCCCAGGTATCGACGCCATCGGTGCAAGTGATGTTGAAACGCACGTTTGTATTGTTTGCAACGGCGTCGCCGACTTTGAAGGCGAATGCGTTTTCAAGAGCAACGCTCTGATTGCCATCGAGATTGCCGACGGTGGCTGTCGCCTGCTCAAAGGTGATGTTCTCGTTATCGCAAGAAATCGCGGCTGTCACGTTGCTCGCGTTGACATTGCCGACATTTTTCAGTTCCATATTGAACGAATAACTTCCGTTGTATTCCATTTGCGAGCCTCCGTTCAAGGTATGGTTTTCATAAACCACATACGGTGTGTTGTTTGGCACTGCCATCATCTCGATGTTCTGCGGATACGAGTTTACGCCCGTTACTTTCATAATCATAACACCTACTTGCGACAAGCCTCCCTCGAAAGACAGTTCCGCCACGCCGTTGTCGTCTGTCACTCCCATGGCGACGACTTCCTCGTCCATATAAACGAGGCAGCGATAGTTTTTCAGGCCCACGCCGTTGTCATCACTGACTGCAGCTGTGATTGACTGTGCGCCCAGCAGCACTTGTCCGGGAGCGTCCACCGTGGCTGTCATAGGCTCGTCGAGCCACACGTTCACGGCGCCGTCGCCGAGGACGTTCATGTCGTAGAAGTTCCAGCGCAGGGCGCCTTCTTCCCATTGTCCGGGAGCGGTGACCCAGGGAGCGGTCATGGATTTTCCTTCCGAGATGGCGCATCCGAGCAAGCCGATGCGCTCGTTCCATTGAGCATCGGTCATCTCCCTCTCAAGGTGAGCGCCCGGGCCTTCAGTCTGCCCCTCGTTGAACCAGCCGAAACGCGAGTTGCCGATGACAGCGACAGCGAAATTCTGAATCGTCACCATCTTCTCAAGGATACAGTTCTCGTCGAAAGCGCCGCAGTCGCAGCCTTGTGAATGGAAGAAGGTATAGTTGTGCTCGACACCGTTGGCACCGGCGAAATCACTGTTGGAGACACCGTACCAGCCCGCCACATAGCTTGAGTTGGCGTGGCCGACGTGATGCACATAACTTGTACCTGCGTTGATAGCTTGTTTCAGCGACGAACCACTCCAATTACCTTGTTCTTCATACAATTTCGTGAAATTATAATTCACCGGATACCCGACAGTTGTATAGCCGTTGTCATCATGCGTGCCAATCAAAAGCTCAAGATAATCAGAGCCGTTTGTGTTAGGACTGTCGTGCAGATGCTCGCCGGCGAGAATCACCTTGTTGAATTCGCCGAGAACCGGTGTCTGCTGATACGACATCGACTTGTGAATCATATTTGCAAGCTCTGTGGTGTTATTGAACGACATGCGGCTGATGCCGACTTCCGGAAGAAGGTCGTCCTCGCCAGGCTCGCCCCATCTGTTGTTCCCGTTGTCGTTCCATGTCCCGTCAAGACCCGAATAATAAAGGTCCGCAGGAATATTCTCGCTCTCTTGATTACCACCGCCTGAAGTCACGTGGCAGTACAAACCGCGATAAGGCACGATGCCGACATCGCCGCCCAAAACGACCATCATGATGCCGTTGTTCTGATATTCTTGAATGATATAGTTGCGAATCTTGTCTTGGTTGTCAACGCCGGTCATAGTGGCATAGATATCCGACACCAGAGCGATTCTGTTGCGCAAACCGATAGAGTTGTAATATTGGCAATACTCGCTGTAGCCATCTACAAACGCCGCGTCGGTGATAATCAAAACGTCATACACAGTAAGCTCGCGGCCTCTTGTCGCATAGCTGTCTGCCATTTCGGGGTTCTGGGCGAGACGCTTCACGCTGTTTTTGATTTCTTGAGTTCCCCAAAGCATTTTACTCTTGTCGGCTCTCGAAGTCTTAACGTTTACTCGCACTTTCGCCGTTTTCGCATACATCGCCTTGCCTTCCGAAGGAATATACCGCACCGGAGTGAACGAAGTGAATGCGAAACCATATCCGTTTTTGAATTGCGTGGTCACGACACCGTGACTTTCGGCAGGATACACGCTTCTCGACGCATAAACCGCCTCATTGACAATCAAATCTTTCTTTTCATTATCGCCAACAGTTCTGGACGGTTGATATGGAAAAATGACGAGCTCGCCTTCTATCTCCTGAAAATCAGACAGTTCCACTTCAACCGACTCCGCCTCCATGCCTTGAGGCAGCATAAGGCTGACAGCCTGATACGGCAACGAGGGACTGCCGACCACAGCGGTCTGCATACAGCCTTCAAAACCAATTTGTTGATACCCGCGAAACTCCGTAACTTTCGGATTATCAAAATGATAAGTCTTCTCCACCATCTGAGCCTTCGTCACAAGACTCATAACAGACAGAAACAAAACGAACGTTATTTTTTTCATGACTCTGTGATTTTTAATGAGTAATAAAGTTCGCAAAAGTACATTTTTTTTTGTTATTTGATGCGTCTTTTCACAAAAATAATATCTCGAGCTGTTTTCTTTGTAATTTTGCAGTATGAAAACGCCCGTGTCTCTGTTCCGACATACAACCCCTGACATGGAAAATCCGCAGTCACGGCTGGATTTTCGCCGTACGATATGCATCTTGAAGAAAAAATTGAAATTTAATTTGCTTTTTTAAATAAAACTACGTTACTTTGCATTATGGATATGCTCATTTTAATACCTAAAGCGACCAACCGTCTGCATTATATCTTTGACTTGATTATCAAAGACTTATTAGGTATTTCTTTCAAGTTTACGACCGACAACGAGACATTCACGTCGTTTAACGGCCCCAAAATGCACTACGGCGACAACCAGTTTTGGAACGAGCCGTTCCAGAAAGCGACAAATCTGCTTTTCGAGCACGACATCACTGAAAAAGAAATCAAAATCATTGACTATAAAGATGTCAGGGCTTTTTTTCCTGTATATAATGACAAGTCAATATTCCCATTTGATGTCTTTGCGGCCTCGTTTTACCTTGTGACACGCTACGAAGAATATCTGCCACATATCAACGACAAATACAACAGGTTTCAAGCCAAAGACTCCATTCTGTTCAAAATGAATATGTTAGACAAGCCTTTGATTAATATTTGGGCGATGGAGCTTGGCAATATCCTGACAGCCATTTATCCTGACCTTCAGCTGAAAAAAAAGGCGTTCACATTCGTCCCCACTTACGATATCGACGCGGCATGGGCATACAAGCACAAAGGGGTCTTCAGGACATTGGCGGCGTCGGCAAAAGACTTGTTAAACCTTGATTTCAAAGAGTTCCGGCAACGATGGAGAGTCATTTCAGGAAAGGAGACCGACCCGTTTGATACCTTCGACTATCAGATTCAGCTGCAGAAAGGACTGAACCTGCACCCTTTATATTTTATCCTTTGCGGAGAATACGACATCAACGACAAGAATATCTCGTTAAGAAACACACACTTCCAGAACCTGATAAAACGCCTTGGTGACTACGCAAAAGTCGGCATACACCCCTCGTCTAATTCATATCTTGACAAAGAAAAAATCAATATCGAGATACAGAATCTCTCGAAGGTGCTTAACCGGGAGATTACCACAAGCCGTCAACATTTCTTGAGACTACGCTTGCCGTTAAGTTATCAGATTCTGCTTGACCACGACATCACCGACGACTACACAATGGGTTATGCGTCGTTGACAGGCTTCCGTGCCGGCATCGCCGACACTTTCCGGTTCTTCGACCTTGAGTACAACAACGTGACAAGCCTGAACATACACCCGTTTGCAGTGATGGACGGCACCTTGCGCGACTACCTCGACCTCAATATCGACGAGGCATACGAGAAGACAACAAAACTTATTCAGGAAGTGAAAAACGTAAACGGAACATTCATACTTTTATGGCACAACGAAACACTCAGCGACGAGAAACGTTGGACAGGGTGGAAAGCATTATACAGAAAAATCCTTGACTACGCATTGAACCAGTGATGATACGATATTTAACTCATAATCAGATAGATACGAAACGCTGGGACGAATGCATAGCCCAAAGTACCGACGGCAATGTCTATGCCTGGTCATGGTATCTCGACGTGGTGCATCATGGCTGGGAAGCCTTGGTAGAAGACGATTACGAGGCTGTCATGCCGCTGGCCGGAAACAGAAAATTTGGCGTTTATTATTTGTTTCAGCCGTTTTTCACGCAAAAATTTGGAGTTTTTTTGAGAAAAGAGGCTTCGGAAGAGAAAATCAAGCAGTTTTTGGAAGCTATTCCAGAGAAATATAAGTTTGCGGAGTTTAGGATTAGCGTCGGCATTAACGCCTTTAATGCCGGTGCCGTCAAGGCTCACCGCAATATTGAACTTGCTTTAAATCAAGATTATTCAGCTTTATCCGACAACTACAACTCCAACACCAAGAGAAATCTCGCGAAAGCGAAAAAACAAGGGCTGACGACTGTCGAGAAAGCCGAACCTTCTGCAATAATCGAGTTGTTCAGAAAAAACAGAGGTAAAAACATCAAACAATGGGGCGAGAAGGAATATGCGAGACTGCTGGAACTCGTCGAGACAGCCGAAAATCACGAGGCAGGTATGGTTTTAGGAGTACAAAACCGCAGCAATCAAACAGTGGCAGGAGCATTTTTCATGATAAGCCACAACAAAATCGTGTTTCTTTTTTCAGGTGCCGACGAGTCGAACAAGGAGAATCACGGGCTCACATTGTTGCTTGATTATGTCATTAAAAAATTCAGCAACAGCGACAAGACCCTTGACTTCGAAGGCTCCGACGACGACGGATTAGCCAGATTTTACAAAGGTTTTGGAGGAGAAGAGACAATCTATCAGGGCATTAGACTCAACAGGGCGAAAGGATTGACAAGACTTGCATTGAAAATTTTAAAACGAACATAAAAAAACGACAAACCATGGTTAAAGTGATAGAGTTAGACGCTTACAACAGCATCATCAACAATTACATCGCGGAATTAAGAAACGTGGAGGTTCAGGGCGACAGAATGCGTTTCCGCAAGAACCTTGAGCGCATTGGCGAGCTCATAGCATACGAAATCAGCAAGACCCTTGACTACGAGAATGTTTGCGTCACGACACCGCTTGGCGAGAAAGAGACGAGCATCCTCGTCGAGCAGCCTGTCCTGGCGACCATCATGCGTGCGGGACTGCCTCTGCATCAAGGCTTTTTGAACGTTTTCGACAAGGCTGACAACGCTTTCGTCGCGGCGTACAGGAAATATGACAAAAACGAGGACTTTGAAATCCGCATAGAGTATTATTCCGCCGCCAACATCGACGGTCGTGTTCTGATACTCGTCGATCCGATGCTCGCCACCGGCTCGTCATTGGCGCAATGTCTCAACGGACTGCTTCACGACGAGACGAAGCCGAAGAAGCTGCATCTTGTGGCAGTCATCGCCAGTGCCGAAGGCGTTGACTATGTCAAGAAAAAGCTGTCGAAATACAATGCCACGCTCTGGGTCGGAAGCATCGACGACGAGCTGACGGCAAAAGCATATATCGTTCCAGGTTTAGGCGATGCCGGCGACCTTGCATACGGAGAAAAAGGATAACCGGACACCACCGTCATTGCGACTATAAAATCATTGACTATGACAAACAACAAAGAAAGTTTCGGTTCAAAGTTTGGAATCATTGCGGCGGCGGCCGGTTCCGCCATCGGGTTGGGCAACATCTACCGTTTCCCGTGCGAAGCCGGCGCCAACGGCGGCGGTGCCTTCTTCATCGTATACCTCGCCATTGTGCTGTTTATGGGATTGCCTCTCATGGTGTCGGAGTTCGTCATCGGACGACGTTCCGGCAAGAACCCGGTAGGCGCGTTCAAGAAACTCGCCCCCGACCAAAAAGGCTGGGCAGGAATAGGCTACATGGGCGTCGTCTGCGCATTCCTCATCCTCGCATTTTACTGCACGGTGGCAGGCTGGACCATCGACGCCGTGTGGAAATCCATCATAAACTATTATCATGGCTTGGATTCCGACACCGTCCAACAAGACTTCAACAACTTGATGAACGAGACCTGGATGCCCATCATCAGCGAAGGCATCTTCATCTTCCTCACAGCCTTCATCATAGTGAAAGGCGTGACCAAAGGCATAGAGAAATACTCGAAAATCCTCATGCCCATCTTGCTTGCCATTCTCATCATCCTCGGCATCAAATCGTTGACTTTGCCGGGTGCCGGGGCAGGCCTGGAGTTCTTCCTCAAGCCGGATTTCTCGAAAATCACCGGCTCGGTGCTCATCAGCGCGCTCGGACAGGCGTTCTTCTCGTTGAGTCTGGGCATGGGGTGTCTGATAACATACGGGTCGTACATCTCGAAAAAAGACAACCTCACTTCCAGTGCGTTCATGGTGTGCCTCTGCGACACCCTCATTGCTGTCCTGGCGGGCATTGTGATATTCCCGGCGGCATTCTCATTCGGAATCAGACCGGAAGCCGGCGACTCATTGGCATTCGTCACTTTGCCGATGCTTTTCAACCAGATGGCCGGAGGCTATTTCTTCTGCCTGATATTCTTCATTTTGCTGACAATAGCGGCGTTGACATCATCAATCTCATTGCTTGAAGTGGCAGTGCTTTTCATCACCGAAGAGTTGAAAATCAGCCGTAAAAAAGCCACTGTTTACTCGGCAATTGGAGTATTTGTGCTTTGCGTAACAGCCAGCCAGAGCCTGCATGCCGACACTTCGCTGAAGATATTCGGATTCAAAGTGTTCGATGCTTTAGACACCGTCACTTCCACATTCTTGATTACCCTCGGAGGCTTGTTCACCGTGCTATTCCTCGGCTGGAAAATGAAAAAAGAGCATTTCCTGGACGAGTTCACCAACGGCGGCACTGTCAATATGGGGTTGCGGAAAATCATGTATTTCATCATAAAATTCCTGTCGCCGGTGGCGATTACGGTGATTTTCATCACACAATTCATCAAATAAGAGTTGAGAGTGAAGTCCAGGCGACCTCACTCTCAACATTAAAAACTAAAAACCAAATTTCATGGACAACTTCAAACGTTTCACGACCTTTTCCCGCGGCGAGCGCATCGCCGTCGTTGCCATCGTCTCTGTTATTGTCACCATATTGATTGTCAGATACATAATTATCAACAATCCTCCAAAACGAGATTATTTCAAGCATGATTTGGATTCGATAATCGCGAGAAGGGAATCGGCTTTGGATTCATTGAGGAGAGCAGATTCCGCTGTTAAGGCGCAAGTGTCATTTCGAGCGAACCTCGACCGCAGGGAGAGGGAAGCCGGGAAATCCTCCATAAACGAGTACAATGTCTATCGTAAAAAACGCCATGACACCGCTCGAAAAGCATTTTCCCGCTCCGCTCCTGTCGAAATGACAACAATCGACATCAACACTGCCGACACCACCCTGTTGAAGCAGTTGCCCGGCATCGGCTCATCGTTTGCCAAATGGATTGTGAACTATCGCGAGAAACTTGGCGGGTACTGCGAGACGGCGCAGCTACTAGAGGTTTATCGCATGGACACAATGCGTTTCAACGAGTTAAAGAGTTTTGTCAAAATCGACTCGGCATTTCAACCTAACAAATTAAAAATCAACACCGACGCATTTAAAATTTTGTTAAAGCACCCTTATCTCGAATACGAGGACGTGAAGAAAATCATAAACCAACGCGAACAAAAAGGAATGATTGTGTCGTGGGAGCATCTGATGAAAGTTGTTGGCGACACAGTCAATCCAAGATTAAGATATTACGTTGATTATCAATAGGCATGCATTCCGCCAAGCATATTGACGCCGAAGTAAGTCATCAGCACGCCGAGGAACGCCAGGATATTGAAGATATGGAAACCAAATGGTTTTTGCAAGCTTGGGGCCATTGTTTTGTGCAGTGCGGTGGCATATATCATCAGAGTGATTAACGACCATGTCTCTTTCGGGTCCCAAGCCCAGTAAGCGCCCCACGAGACATTTGCCCACACAGCGCCTATCATGATGCCGATGGCGAGGCACATCACCGCAGGATAATGTATGTTTCGTGAGATTTCAGCCATGCGTTCTATTTCGGCGACGCTGTTTTTATTGAAGATTCGCACAATTACAGCAACCACGCCATTGACAAACATGAAAGCAAGCAAGGCGTAAGCCACCATAATGACGGTGACATGAAGACCAAGCAGCGGCGAAGAAAGCACCGGCATCAGCGGAGTGATTTTCGGGTTGGCCGAGCTCATCACCGAAACGAGCATCATCAGACCGCCGACAATCATGCCGGTGGCTACGGTATCGAGGCCGTTTTTACGTCTCGTGGCAGCGACACCCGCGATGAGCAGCGACACCCACGACATGAAATGCTGGGTCTCGGCACTTTTCGCCAACGGTATGTGGCCGGCGACAATCCATCTCAAAACTATCAAGATTGCCAAAAACGAAAAGATTATCCAATTTATTGACAATGAAATCTTTATAACTGCTTTTGAATTTTGTTTCCCGGTGGCGGCATAGACACAGTGCAACACAAAAAACAGCAATCCGAAAAACAATGAAAAATATGCGATGTAGTTGTATTTTGCCAAGACATTGTAGATTTTCTCGGTTTGGAATCTGAAATCCGACGGCAAGGAAGTCGTTCCATCGGCGGCGACAGCGTTTTTTCTCTGGTATTCCTTGATTTTACGCAATGTCTCGGCAAATGCGGCATAATCTTTTAGCACAACAAGTTCATTAAGATAACCCATTGATTTTCTGACAAATATCCATTCTTCTGCACTAATATTTTCAGGCAGGTTATCGTTAGGGCTGAACCATTTCACGGTGCCGTCGGGCATCTGGCAAGGAAATATTTTCATCATGGAACCAGTCTGGAACGATTCGACAAGATGCTTTATCTCATCACGCTTGCTTTTCTGACGTTCAGTGCCTTTCCAGCATGTCGGATAGAACATCCAGCCTGCCAAAACCTGCTCTGAAGTACAACCTTTATAGGTCGGTTTACCGTAAAGTTTGCAAGTAAAATCTTTTGCGAATGTCTGCATCGGTGCGATACGGCCGCTGTTATAGATGTAGAGGTCCCCAATCTCGGCAGCGACATCTTTCGGCAATGTCTTGAGTTCCATGGCATTAGCCACCGAACCAAGCATCAGCAGCACCAGTAGGACGACGACACTGCCGAGAGGTTTTGTCGTGCGTTTTTTAGCGATTCTCTTGACAAAACCTACAATCATCAATATCGACAGAAGCACATATCCCACGTATGTCACGGTGATGCCCCAAGGGTCGTGCTGCACTGTGAGGGTGACTCCGTTCAAATCTTCGTCGAAGTCTTCATTGAAGAAACGGAAACCTTTGTATTTCAATATATTATTCATCGAAATCTTGTCTTCTTTAAGGATATTGTCGTTATCAGAAATCTCCACATACGACACGTAATCGGCATGCGACATGGTGCCTGGATAATAGACGACATCGAATTTTTTCAAGGTTACGTAAAACGGCATTTGGATTTGGTTTTCGCCGATATTGAATGTATCAAGCGTTTCGTTTTCAGTCAGATGCATATTTCCATTCTGACTTGTGGTGAATGTTAGAAATCCACCTGACAGAATTAGTAAAACCGAGGCATACAATGCAGAAACAAATGGTTGCCTCCATTTGTTTGTTTTGAACAGGTCGAAAATCACAGCAGCTGCAAACACAAGGAGCAACGTCACGAACCACCACTTATCATAGAATGGCGGCTTCACAAAGGTACTGATTATCAATGTAATGATGGTAACAATCCAGATTATGAGGGATATTTTATTTTTCATTTTTAAAATTTTAATGTTGTGATGCGCCTTTGGCGCATCACAACATGTTCGACCTAAATCAAATCGCTTCTATGAATTTCACCACGGCATCTCGGTCGGCTTTCGACAGTTCGCGGAATTTCTCCACGCTGCGTCGTGCGTCGCTCTGCGGGTTTCCGTGCCACATGATGGCCTCGATGACCGTTTGTGCGCGGCAGTCATGAAGACGGTCGCTTGAGCCGGTGCATATTGCCGACAATCCTCTGCCCCAGAGTGGCGTGGTGCGGCACCATCCTGTGCGTATATCGTTCTCCATGTGCAGCTTATGCTGGACGTAGTCGCTGTAAGGCCATATTTTCTGGCGTGGATAACGCGGCAGACGTGCATCGGCGGTCTCAAAGAAGCCTGAAGGGTCGGTGAACACGTCGTCGCCAGTCTCCCATGATGGACGATGGCAGTAAGCACAGCCCATCTCGGAGAAGAGCTTGCGTCCGCGCTGAACCTCCGGGTCGTCGAGGTTACGGGCGGCAGGGACAGCCAAGCCACGATGCCATACCATGAAGTTGACGTAGTCTTCGTCTTTCATCTCGGGGACCTTCATCTCGGCAGGAATCTGGTCGTTCATCATCAAATAGTTGTATATGTCAGTTTCCACATTCCCGCTAAGGTTATACTGCGGGAAATAGTTGTAGAACTCGGCCTGTACGTCAGGGTCCTTCGAGGCCTTGAGGGCATAGGCTTTCGTCATGTAATGTCCCATCTTGGTGCGGTGCGTCACGTTGGTGATGTTCCAAATAGCATTGGCTCCCGGAGCGTCCTGCAACGGACCGCGTGTGAGGGCGTAGGTGTAGCGCTTCGGATGGTTGGTGTTGCCGTAGAGACCCGTCGGCGCCCAGTCGGTGCCTGCCCACATGCTGGGGTTGATGCCGTTCTGCATACAACCGTCGTTAAACTCTTTCTGATACTGCGCCTTCAAAGAATCATCCGGAATAGCGTCGATAAGACCTGTTCCGTAAATGCCTATCGTAGATTCGAGACGGCACACGAAATCGCTGTAAGGGATAGGGTTTCCGCCCACCTCGAGAGGTACGTAGAAAGCGTCTTCCGGTATGTAAACATCAGGATAGGTGAGGCTGTACGTCTCTCCGTCGGCAAAACGGTTGCCCCACTCATCAGTGTAGTTGAGCCAGCTAATCTGAATCTTCGTCTCGTCAACAGGTGCTTTGAAAGGAGCGACAGCCTTGGTTTGAGGCATACCCGTGTACGAACTGAGGTAGGTGTCGTTTCTGTCAGTGAACACCAACAGATAGCCGTTGCCCCATTCATCGGCGCGGTAGCGGTTCATGCGCATTCCGTGACCATAGCCAGGATGGCAGGCGATGCACGAGCTGCGGATGTAAAGAGGCCCCAAGCCGTTGAAAGGCTCGTTGTTTTGAGTATAGGTGCGCTCGAAAAAGTACTCGCCATACTTGAAAGCCACACTCAAGCCGGCTTGCACGACAGCGGGAGTGGGGTCTTCGTAGGCCGACTGGGTGGTGTTGAACGTCGTGCCCAACTCACCGCCGGCATAAGTGCCCTCCACTACTGTCGGAGCATGAGGCGTAGGTTCTGGATTGACTTTGTTTTCTTTTTTACATGACACCAATCCAAAAACCAGCGAACACGCTGCGACAAAAATTGTTAATTGATTGATTTTAAACATATTATAGTTGGTTTAAGTTAGAATTTCTGAATAGCGGTCTTCGCCTCCGACAGAACGTCTGACAAGTCTTGACAAGCCTCCATGGCTTCACTTGCGCTTGGATCTGTATAATTGGAGACAAAAGGCGCAGCCATGCCGTTGATTTGAGCAAGAGCCTTGTCGATAGCCTCCACAACGCGCATATCCAATTGAGCATCAACCTGCTGCATTATAGCGTGCAGCGACTTGCTTTCATCGCGTTCGCCCTCGTTGCCGCCCATGTACGAGTTTTTCACGGAAGTGATGTTGTCATAAAAGTCAATGATTGACTTCTGGCTGTAAGGTGATTCGACGTATGTAGGGTCCTCGCCTGTGTGAGGCTTGCCGATTTTCGATGTGCCCACCTCATCGGCAATGCCTATGCTGCCTTCGATGATTGCCTGGAGGGCGTTGGTGAGCGACGGATAGGTGCTGCCGGCTTTGCCTGCGTTTTGCATGTTCTCGCCATAGCTGAAGTCGCCGCCGTTGACGGTAATGTTAAACTCGAGTTCTTTCATCAATGCCACATGTGTTGCCGGAGCGTCATCGCCCACCCAGCTCACCTCCAGTTGGAAGCAACGGTTACGGAGGTCGCCTGCGACCGCCACAGCGTAAATCATGTAGTTGTCGGTAATCTCAACGACCGGTCTCGGCTGGCCTTCACGGAAAAGGATGTATTCGATGCCATGGAAGCCGAGGAGAGCGTTGCCGAGTTGCTCGCCAGCCACGATGTCGCCGTCTTCCGTGTCCAACGCCGCAAGCATACCCGGACTTGACATGAGGTTGTTGAAAGCGTCCTCGTCAAGCGGCCAAGAGTCGATGTGCGGGTCGATGCCGAAATCGGAGGCGGCGCCGAAGAGGAAAGCCTCGCTCATTTCCCACCAGTGACGCGCCTCAAGGAAACTTTGAGCGGCTTTGTTGACGTTGGCTTGACTCATGTCGGATTTCAAAGTCTTGAGGTCGTTGACGAGCTCATCGGCGTACATTGCCAACTTGGCGTAGGTAGGTGCCACAGTGTGATTGAGAAATTGGTTGATGACGGCAATTTTCACTGCGTCGTTGTTGGCAGGCTCGACAATTGAATCTGGTTTGCTTTTCTTGCACGAGCTGATGTTCAGTGCAAACAATGCTGAAAATGCAATCAGCAACGTGGTTTTGAAGTTTTTTTTCATGATAGTATGGTTTATAATTTGTTAATAATCAAATTGATTGTCCATTGCGCAGCTTTAACGCCATCAAGGCTCCCAGGGGCGGTGCAATCATCTCACAAAGAATCCGCTGTACGCCACACCCACCGATACCATTGGCTCGTTGTTGTACTGTTTTTTTAAGAATCGTTCGGCAAATTCGGCTTTTATCACCACTTGTTCTATCGGATAATAGTTCAGTCCGAGAGTCACGACGTGTCTTTCCGTCCAGTCGTACATGGTGATTGCCGAGGCGTATGGGATATAGGTGTCGTAATAGTCGTATCTGCCGAAGATGAAAAACCGGCGTTCACCGGTATGCTTCATGCCATGGAAGATGTCGTATGCCACTTCGCCTCCTATTGACACGACTTCCTCTCCGACGAGTGAGCGCGGATAAGGCGAGAAGCTCTGGTGATTCTGGTTCTTGTTATAGGCGGATATGACATCGGCGTCGTTGAGATGTCCGTAGTCGAAGTTGCCTCTGACCACCAGTCCGTTGGCTTTGTAGTCAAACTCTACGGTGCCGATGAGCACCGTGCCTTTAACATCTTTATATTTGTCGGCTTCATTTGTCACTATGTCGTTGTTGAACGAGTTGCCGATGTAGCCGCTTACGCCGATGTGCAGGTTTTTAATCGAGTAATTATCAATGCGCAAGGCGGCCGCGAGTTTGTTTGCCACCTTGAACTCATAGGCGGATGCGCTGCCGTTTTTCACCCAATTGGCGTTGTTGAACATGTTGGAGTTCAATCCTGGAACGACGACGGCTTCGTATCGCCACTTTTCCACTCTGCCCCAGATGCTGATGCCTGTTTCGTGCCATGTGCTCGGCATGATGGCAAACTCGCCTTCTGGACGGTAGCAAGTGAAAAACTGCGTCGGGAGATGCGAGTAGTTGGTCTGCCCTACCGGTACAATAACATGTCCTAACCTGATATTCAACACTTTACCGAAAGACTTCTGTATCCAAAACTGTTCGAGGGCGACCTCTCCTCCACGCTCGATTTCGTGCTCGAACTCGCCAGTCTCTTCAGCCTCTATCTCTATTGCGACCTCGTTGCCGCCGTGCTCGAACTCTATCTCGCTACCTATCGTCCAACCGCGACCGAAGTCATAACCGATACTGAAGACCACGTGAGGAAGATCGACACGACCGTATCCGTCGGAGTTTTTATAACGTTCAGAATGCGAATAACGGAACATATTGTCGCTGTAGAATGTGCGGGTATAGACTGCCTCTCCGTAGCCGCCCAGCGTCAGTCTTGATTTTGTAATCTTTTGATTTTCAGCAGTAATCGTGTCGTTTTCAACAGCCATCATATTTTCCGGCAAGGAGAGAACAAAGATGGCCGACAGTGCGAAGATGTTAAAAAAAAGCCTTTTCATTTCCTAAAAATTAACGCATTTTTTGATGATGCGAAAATATATCATACAAAAATGCGTCTCCATCATCATATTTGGGGATTTTTAGTTTTGGGAGTCATAATAATTGGCGATATGTCGCTTCGAGTGAAGCTGAAATGTTTAAGATATTGACTTCGTCATTGCGTCACCCAAATCTGGGTGACAACAATAAGAAAAGCCACCTGAACAGATGGCTTTTTTGTTACTTGTTTCTTTATGTGTTTGCAAGAAAACAGATAATCCGCAAATGCGGTTAGACTACTGAATGGCTGCCCAAGTAGAGTGCGTTGGCAACGTTGATGCCATCGGCAGAGGCAAAGCCGCTGTAAAGTTCAATAGTGTCGCCATTCCAATCGGCAGGGAAATTCAGTTCTGCGGACTGGTCGGCACGAGTTGCGGCTGCGGTGCTGAACACGGCCTCGCCCTTGTCGGTGTTGAACGCCAACGGCATTGCGACATCGGTGGGTTGGGCATCACCCTGACCGCTGTTGTCGTTCCACGTAATGGTGGCTCTGCCAGCACTCATGCTAACATTGGGTGTGGATGGTTGCGTGAGACTTCCACGCGACACAAGCACACGCGAGAAGTCAAGTGCATAGTTAGGAAATGCACCGCTGACAGCGTTCTTCACAATGTACGACATTGCGGCGTTGAAAGCCGTCTGTTTGCTGGCGTAGGTTTTGTAACCCGTGCGGACGTAGGCTGTGATGGGTTTTAGGAATGAGAGCGTAAGTGCAAATTTGCTGCGTTGTTCAACCTGCCCCTCGGTGCGAGGGTTCTTGACACTCTGGGCACGGCCACGCATGTAGCTGATGCCCTTCCAACTTGACCCGATGACGGTTCCGACCTTGCCGGAAAAATCCGCCCCAAATACCTTGTTTGATAGTTCCCATAAGACTTGATTTTAGTTTAACAATAAGTTGATTCTTCGGACTTGGTATGGGCTTGATATGGCTCTGACCTTATCCGTTTATGCAAAAACACGTGCATTGTAAGTCGCTGACTGTGTTTTGGTTTCATGTGCTTTAGATTGCAGTATTTTGCCGATTGCAACTGAAAATGTCTTGAAAGAACTAATCAATCATAGTTGTGAGACTAAATTTTATTCAAATCCCATATATCTTCTACAGCTTTTTTAATTTTTTCGTGGCGTTTTTCTATCGCTGTTTTGTCCCACACAGGATTGTTTTTATTTTCAACAAAATCAACAATTTCCTTTTGTTGATTCAAAAGATTGTCTTTCCCGTAAGATGCCAATTTTTCGGCAAATGGTTTGTTTCCAATAGAACTGTTGTGACTTTGTGAAATAAGCATGAGATTCCCGACACAATTCAACCACTCTCCTGATGCAATTCCACTCTCGCCTTCATAATCACCGTAACCATTGGCGATAGGATCACCATTTGTCGGTGTTTGTGGTGCGATATGTTCAATACTCTCGTTACGAATCAAATCTTTGAATGTGACTTGATGTGGCTTTGGGTGATTCTCGTTGCACAAATACAATTCATATTTCCATAGCAAGTAGTTGTCCACACGATTTTTGTAAAACCATCCTGTATCAACACATCTCATTAGTTCATTATCACTCCAATATCCCCACCACCAATCCGTTTTGATTTTGTTTATCATAGCATCAATTCCACCATTGATTTCGCCATCAGTTCCACCATTTATCAAGAACCAGGTTAGACGGCTTTCAACATCTGCACGGCCGCCGCGTATCAAACTTCGGAAAGTTATGTTTTCTAAAAAACGAGCCATCCTTTTGAAGGTATCATCTGACGTTTTGCACCTGTCACATTTGATGAAAAAAGGATAAGATAGAGCCATGTTGTTAAGGTCAAACAAGTTGACTATATAACTATAATCACTTTTTTTGACCTTCAGAACGGTATCGAATGCTTGTGCAACGCCTGATACAAAGTTCTTTATCCAAACAATTTTGTCGGCTTGCTCAGAAAGTTGTTTCTTTACGCCCTCAACTATCTCATCGCTATAATAGCCTTTCCCGCTGACTGCACGCCAATAGTAGTTGATTACGTCGTCTTCATTCTCGTCAACATTGACAATTCTCTGATAGATCGTAGAAAATTCGTTTTCAAGATATTTTATGTTCTCGTTTATCAAATCCTTATCTGCCGAACTGAGATAAATTTGAAGCATGAAATACGATTTCAGTATCTCCAATTTTGACAAAGCCTTGCCTCTATCGTTTTGGAATGCGAAAATCTGTGCGGCTTCTGCTTTGTTTGATACTACATATTGGGTTATTGTTGCATTTTGAACCAAGTTATACCAACGCTCTATTTTGTTGGTTTCGGTTTTTGCCAGAACATCACCGAACATTTTTTTTGCCTTGCGGATTTTCTCTTGTGAACGTGTAGCTGGTTCTTGCGAACTATCGGTGCGGTCAATCACTTCATTAACAAAGAAATTATTGTCATATTCTACCGTTTTGAACTTTTGTGTTCCTTTGCGAATATCACGAATGTAATAGTCGGCAATGTCATCTAAGTCTATGCTTACGTTTTCTCCATTTTGTTTTCGACTACTTAATTCGTTTCTGAGCGAACTGAAAAAGATAACGCAAGTTGTCAGGCGTTGTTGGCCGTCAATTATCAACAGTGTATTATCAGACGAGGATTCAAAAAGGAAATGCCCTAAATAGTATTGCGAAGAAGCATTTCTTAAGTCGTCTATAAATTGTTCTATTTGTGTTTTGCCCCAGCTGTAAGAGCGTTGATAGGCTGGAATTTCAAATTGACGATTTTTAGCGTCGAAGAGTTTCTGAATAGTTAAAGATTCCATTTGTCGTTATGTTTAAAGTTATTGTTCGATTAGAAAGAGGCTGCCTTTTCGTACAGCCTCTTTGTTGCTTCCAATTTCCTATTCCCAACGACGGCTGATTTCCTTCAATCTACTGTCAAGCGTGTAGATCATCTTGTTACGACGGAAATTGACTGAGTTTCCAGCCACACTGCGGAACTCACCAAGAGAAGATTCCCAATTGTGGGCAATTTCTTTCAGCCTATCATCCATTGTGTAATACATGTTGTTTCTTCTAAACACAATAAATGTTCCGCTAAATCCCATCAATTCTCCCAGCGAGCTTTCCCAGTTGTGAGAAATCTCTTTTCCTTGTTCATTCAGAACATAGTACATTTTGTTTCTATAAATCACATCTGCGATCATAATCATTAAATTTTACGTCCGCTCCTTTAGCAGACATTATGTTATTGTCTCCACTGACGGCTATCGACTTGCTCCGTCCTACTCGTTTCGTTTTTCGGTTGCACGTTGCTTTTTTTTGCAGAATGCAATAACACCATTTTTTTAGGTTGCCAACCTTATAAGGCACACAGTTGTTTTTAGGCACGTTCGTCATTCACCTAAAAACAATTCAGCCAAACACCAAAAGAAACGTGGACATCCTCATCCACATCCTGGGTGTTTGGCCTAACCCTCAATCTCAGACAAGGAATGCCCACGTAATTACACGCAGGCACTCGCAACTGTCATCTGAGATTGATTCCTTCGGCGGCCAAACTTTAGGATGTTTTCAGAACAGCGACGAACGCTATGATTACTAATATGTTATTTTATTCTATTTCAATAAATTACCATTTTGTGTTAAACAATTTTATTTTGCAGTGCAAAGATACTAAAAATCTTGCATATTGGGGTTGATTTTATGTTAAGTTTTTGAAGCCACTTCTCCAAACACTTGCTGGCATGTTTTTTACGCCTAAGTGAGCGAAGAAGGAATACCTTTTTACCTGCTCTGTTTGTAACGTGGGCAGGTGTTAGTCATACAGACCAGATATTTTTGACATCTTCTGGTACATTTGGATTACCAATATTGTCTAATTGCGAGAACACTTTCAATTGAACACATTTTGCATTCATTTTACATTGCACTTCGGTATTCACATCTACACAAACCAAAACTGATTTATCCAAGTCTTGAATGTTAGTCTTTTCTCTGACTTCATTTTGAATATCACTATTTTCGTGCAGGTCAATAACATTTGTATAAATATGGTACTTATCATCGATAAGGTTCAATCCATATTTATTTTTGATTCCTTCATTAATCTCATTATGTTGAATACAAGGCAGGTCCTCGTTTTGCATAACAAACAAAGAATTATTCACAGCATCAATTTGTGTGTTTCCAAGTTCTACGATTGGAATACCATTGTATTTCCATAATCCATTTCCTTCGGTTGTAACACCGTTTGATTTATATGAGTATAGGTTTACTCCGACGGATACTATTGTGAATTTTTGACAATCCAATTGCAGATTATCTATGGCTAAAAAGATGTCTTTTTCTGCTAATATATAATAAGTTGTTTTGTAGTACACCCTGAAAACAGAAGGCATATTATGCCTAAATTCAGTTGCAATAATCTCCGCATATATGCTATCGAAATTTGTATAACCCATATCTTGGTCTTCAGCAAATGCCATTTTATCTGATATTTCATACCTGCCACCATAAAATAATGATTTATGTGGTTCTGAATCTGCAATATGATTTCTAAATAACTGTTCGTAATAATCGAAACATCGGGTCAATATTTTCTTCGTAGCATCGTTTAGTTGCTCGATTTTTTTGGGGTCAAGTTTTTGATTCGCTTTTTTCTGTTCAGCAGAATACTCTACTTTACTTTTCAAGTTCTCTATCAACTCTTCTGGCTTAGGTTTGTTATTGTCAGCAAACCACTTTGGCGAACTTAATTCTTCCAAGTTCAATGACTTCAAACATGAAGTATCGGACAAATAATCTATTACAAATCTTTTTAGTACATCAAGTTCTTCAATCCATTTCCTCTTCTCTGGTAAAGTTTGCGGTGGATTAGGCATTTCTAACGTGCGGGAATAGACAAAGTATTCGTGCAAAGTATATTGACGAAGAAATAGAATTGCAATGTAGCGTTTAATCCACATCTTGATGATGTTGTTCGCATTGACTCCTGAAATGTCGGGGAATGGATATTTTTGTTCATAGTAAAATGGATTCGTATATCCACCTTTTTGCTCAACTTCCATAAACCTCTTTATCACTTCTTCCATCGTTTCTGGAACAAGAACATATTTTGGTGGTGTTTGATTAGTCCATGATGTTAGTTGATTTATTAGAGTGTAATTCTGCTTCATCATCAATAACCCGCCTAACGCATAATGGAATTCAAGAAATCTTTCACGCTCTGCCTCTCTTGCGTCAATGACAGTTTGATTAGTAACTCTGAAGTTTTTATCATATTGAGGGTTTATAGAGTTTAACCAAAAATTCATGTATTGATGGGCTTTGCACCAATAAGAAAATACAAACTCGTCTTTTTGATAAAAGACAGATTGCCGCAAACACTTCCATATAAATGAAAATGTTTTGTCGCTAATGACGGTGTGCTGAAACTCATCGATGAAAAAGTCATAAAAAGAGCCATTATACCACGAAATACTTTTTCGTTCTCTTTGACACAAACATTCGTTGGCATCAAACATCACATTGTAGAAATAATCAGGATATTCAATTATTTTGTATTCTTTATCTTTTCTATATGAAATAAATTCTTCACAATAAAAATCTTGAAGTTGTCGAGCCAAAGGTTCTCCTTCTTTTTTGATGGAATAAAACAAAATTTTTGAAATTGCTTCAAAGTATAATTCTTCTTGAGATGAATTAGCTTTATGATATTGTTTAATCAGTCTTTCTAATAGTTTGTCAGGCATATAGTAAACATACATCAGCCATAATGAGCATATTGTCATTACGACAAGAATAACGGTTGATACAAACAATAATATCAATGCAGAGTTGTCAATGAGAATATTTATGACTTCACCACAATCTATTAACCTTGGCAATTGCAATATCCACAAACCGCAGCAAATTAGTGCGCTCAAAAGAGTGTATATAAACCACTTGCTAATCCAATCTTTTCGGAACACCTTTATAAGTAAGGTTGAATTGTATTTGTCATCTATGCGGCTTGCTGTTTGAAACAGCAAAGGAAATGCAAGAGCAAAAATTGCTATTACCATTGGAATTGCAAATGAACTAATGACATCTGCGTAATTGATAAGAATTCGTTCTATCATATTTTCTTATTCTGTTATCATTTTATGCATTCTGGAATTAGTGACTATTTATTGCCCAATTTGCCCATTAATCGCCCAATTATAATTCCATTTAATGCACGCTTATACATTTTTATTTCAGCATTTATAAGGCAGTTGACCATTAATTGACTATATTGACCAATCCATTTCCATACTTGTTTCTTCACCTGAGACAAAAGAGGCATTACTGAATCATTCAAGAGGCAATTGAGGCAAATTCTGTTATTGCCCCAATTGCCCAATTATTGCCCAATTAGTTTATAGAAACTACCAGCTCCAACACCTTTGTTTTCCAATAAATTATATTTGCTTACTAAATCGGTCAACTCTGACGTGGATGTGCGTTTGGACACTTGATTGATTTCCTGATACTCTTTATTCGTGATTTTACCTTTTTCTTTCACATACATAATTGCTTTTATCTGACGAGGATTCAAACCTTTTGCTTGCAGGTCTTCTTCGTTGAACAAATCTTTGCGGAATACCACCCAAAAGCCTGAACTTTCGTAATAATAGAGCGGTTGGGGCAAACCAGCTGCCGCACATTGCTCATTCATTTTACGGATACCTCGACCCCATGCTTCGATGTAGCCGATACGAAAGAATGCGTTAGAAATATCGGGATTGTGAGGAATGGAAGAATGCTTCTTCTGCAATGTGTCAATTGTCCAATTTTCAGGTAGTTCGCCATAGTTCCATATCATAATCTTGTCTTTATAAACACTGATTTGAATAGGTGTGGCACCAGTGTAATCTTTATGGGCAATAGCATTTAGCAGAGCCTCTCGGACGGCTTCTTTGGGATATTCAAAGGTTTCGATGCGATAAATATCATCGTAACTTATCATTGCCTTGATATACTTGGTGAAAAGCAGTTCCATGGTTTTTTCCACCTGCTCAAACAGATTGCCATGTACCTCATCCTGAAAACGCAAGTCGCTATCTGATTCAAAGAATCCGATTTTGACGTATGCATTAGTTACGAACTTCTCGGGGTCGGGATGGAACAGCAACACGGCAGCACGTTTCAGATAATCACCATCGGTCAGTTTTAAGTTGTTAAGCAAAAGTTCGTTACCATCAGTTAATACATCTTCGTTGAGACGGTTGCTTTTTACACCTTTCTTACGGAAGAAATCGAAAGTTTCTTGTTTCAAGTCAGTAACGGTAACATGAGGGACAGGCACGCCGTCCCAATGTTTACCTTGCTTGCCGAGCAAGAATTTATCCAATGCCGCACCTTTCAGCTCTTGCTTGGTGCTACCACTGCGATAATGATATTCTCCCTTATAACTTACCGTGTTTGATTGCGGTTCTACAACGATTTCAATGTAATCGCCTTGTTCAGTTTCGTGCAGATTCACTTCGGCAACAATGCCTAAAACAGTAGTTATCTTATTTGGCAAATCTTCCAAAAGTTTTTTTGCGTTATTTACGCCAACAACATTTCCATTATCGTCTTTACCGATAAATATTGTACCGCCTTGCGCATTGGCAAAGCCTCATATCCATTTCAGATACTCGTCTTTCCAGATGGTTTTGTATTCTATGTTTTGTGATTCGGGCATAATAGTTACAATTTTATTTTTTCAAGTATATCTTTCATTTTCTCAATACGGTCTTCGATATCTATACTATCTGTATTTAGTGATTCTGTGATAGGTTCTTTGCCTTCTTCATAAATAACAAATTTATCATTAAGAATATCAATAGATATGTTTTTCCCTTTCACTTTTAATTTATCACCTTGATATGCATAATTATCGAGTTCGAATTTTTCAGGATATAATTTTGAAAGCACATAAGAAAATGCGTTCCAGTTTCTTCCGTTAAGCGACTTTTCCGTGTGCATCATTATTACTTCGTAAGGTTTGCCAGTTTTATCTGCCCACCAATACATTCCAAATGCATCGTAACGCATTTGTTCATATTTTATGAAGTAGTATCTCCAGTCAAAAATCGTATTTTCATCATTCAAGTAAGCCGAAATATTATCTTCAAGGATTTGTTGCACATTATTGCAATTATCTGGAATCTTTGAAAGCAATTCATTTAAAATATTTGAAGTGTTTTGAAATTTTCCTCCTACATTACGTTGTTTTGTGGGGTGGAATAAATCTGCCCAAACTGTTTCTTTCGTTTTTACCCCCAACTGTGTACGCCAACCTAAATTTTGAGAATAGTCACCAATAGTTAGCAAAATCCTGCTAATCACATCTTTGTCGCATTGGTCAAACAATAATTTGAATTTCGAGAAATTATTGGGATTATTCAAACCAACTATCGCGATTGTTCCTTTGAGCAAGTTATGGTCTTCCAATTGGAATAATGCATCTTTGTAGACAATATTGTCGGGTAACCACTCGAGTTTTTCTTTTTCCTCCTGTTTTTGCAAAAGATTAAAACCTCTGTCGTCAGTTGGTACAACGCCATTCATAATAATATCATCAATATCACTTAGAAGTCGTTGCATCTGATTGTTTCCATATTGGTCAAATTCACGTATTTCGTATTGAGAATTTTCTGTCAAATTACGGACAATGCGGATTCTTCTTCTAAAATCATCTTCTGCGACTAAACTGGGATTTTGACGATATAGTAACACTGCATAAAACAGCAACATACTGTTCAAAGAAAATAAACGATTTCTTCCATTCTCGGTAAATTCCGAATGATAATTACAGCAATCAACAAAAAAATTGGAAGTTTCATTGCCTTTTAAATACAATTTTGTTTTGTCGCATTCATACTCTGCCGTGTAGAAAAATGTATTAAAAAAGTCATCAATGTCAATGTCGCACCAACAATCAAACGCAGACTTCAGATATTCCAAATTTTCAATAGCGTTTGCGTTTTCTTTAGAATACAGTTGTTTTGCTAATTTAAATTCGTCGTATTCAACAGATTGTTGACGTTGACCATCTCGGAATGCCCTAATATCACTCTTATAACAAAGGATATGACTGACATATTTAAAATACCGCATAAATTCATCGTCGATAATTTGATTTTCACCACGATACGGGAATAACATATCGGTCCAGTCAATATCTATTTTTCTGCTGAATTCTTTATACAAATCCTCATTTTGTTCTTTAATTATTTCTAAAAATTCTGCCTTGAAATGTTCGAAATCCGTCAAAGGTTTTCCGCGAGAATTCATTTTTATATACAATTCGTCGCTTAGTCCCATTTTTTTCAAGGGTAAAAAGTAGAATGATATAATGCCGTCCTCTACAAGAGAACTCCACAAGTTATCAACCCCTGTGAACTTTTTTTGTATTGCATCAATCATTACGAGCATACTTTGAATAGTCGGGTCGTTTTTCCAATCATACGGATACCACGATTGATTTTTGATTTCTTCAGAGATTTTTTCGCAGTCGAAGTTAATTTCTTTTTCAACTATTGCTTTGCAAAAATCTCTTGAACTAAAACGTGTGGCATAAGAGAAATGTGTCAGAAAAACAGATTCACTTTTATCAACACGCTCTTTCTTTGCTGCAAACCAATGTAGAAGGAAAAGTGTAGTCAATCGTTGCTGACCATCTAATAATGTGAGTTTACCATCTTCGACATCACCATAAACAAAGTCAAGTGTTATTGACTTTTGATTTTGAATGGCACTATATAGGGCATCTAAGAATCTATCTCTTATTCGATTGGCTGATTTTCCAATTCTTCCTTGTGCATAGTCTCTTTGAATACGTGGAATAACAATATCATTTACTTGAACAACGCTATCTTCGGATGATTGGATTTTTGAGCCAATTAATTCTTTGAATGTATATAATTTAGGTGTCATAGGTCAATATTTTTTTGATTAATTGCTAAATATGTTTTTAAGACATCGTTCATATTCTGAATGTATGCTTTTCTGTCGGCTTTACCCCAAAAGTGAAGTTGATTTTTATCTGAATCAGTATAATATTTAAGGAAAACCCGACGCGTACAGACGGGAATGTATTCTATGGTTTTATCCATTGAAATGATTTTGTTGCGTTTTACGTCAAATGTTGAATTGTTGAGCGAAGAATTGTCTTTTGTAGAAAGTAGTGCCATATTGTCAATGCTATGAATTTCCTCAATATCGCCGTTTTCCGAAAGTGTTTTGACAATTTCGTCGAAAAGGGGGCCAAAGATTTCGCCTTTATTGGATTTGTCGTTAGGATTGTTGATTTTTTCAATCAAATCATCAATGCGTGCAATCAAATCATTCAAAGATTCATCATTAAAACTAATCAAAGACATTTTATGGTCTATAAGCCACTTCCTTCTCGCGTCATCTTTATTCAAACCTTCTGAATTTTGAGCGTGTATATGTTCTAAACTCCAGTTCTCTTTTTTATGTCTTTCAAATGGGAATCTCATAAACTCATCTTGTTTTTGTCTGATAGTTTCCACATTGAACAACAAGAGAATTTTCTCGATTTGTGCATCATTGCTTCCGTATGACAATTCGGAATAGTCTTTACTAAAATTAATGCTTTGTGCTATTTTCTCGTCCAATGATTGTTGGAAATCAAATTTTGTTTTATCAACTGATTCTTTGAGTAGTTCTTGTAGAGTAATGGTTTGCGTTGCTATTAAATAACCAACTTTATGATAGACTTCAAAATTTTCATACCACTCTTTTAACTTTTGATAGTACCGTAATATTTCAAGCCAGACATTTGACTTGTCCTTTTCATTTTTTATTTTTTCGCTGAAATAGAAAAATGTCCTGAACCGTTCTTTGTCAGAAACTTGTTTATTTGCCATAAGATTGAAGATCAATTCAATACGTGTGGCATATTTTTCAAACTTTTCGTTTGTAATGAAGTACCAGAAATTATCGTTTCTAAGTTCTTTTTCAATAGTATCCCATTGGGTTGCAATCTCCAATTGTTTTGTGTCATCAATGCCATTATTTCTGCTTAAAAATAATGCCTTAACTAATTCCGCATTGGTCAATGGGATCTTTCCAATATTTAGTCGGGTGAATAATTTAGTTGAATTTTCAGACGAATCCACTTCATACCAAATGATATGGACTTTGTTATTCAATTTTGTTTGAATGTCATTTGCCGCATCATCATCGCTTGCGTATTGTGTTTGTTCCTCATCGTTGAATTTTTCAAACCAATTTTTAATAATTTGTGCTGCGCCATTGATAAAATGCTCATCAATATTGCTCGGATTGTCATTGATAGATTCAAAATCTAAATTTTCAAGATAAGATTTGCTGTTCTCCCTCGTCTGATAAGAAATAGAGTACTTTATCTGAATTTTAGGCCGATATGTTTTAGTGAATTTTTGTATGAGATATAATGTTGTAAGACGTTGTTGACCATCTATCAACTCAAATTTGTCATCAACTCTTTTTACAACAATTGGTTGCAAACAGTAGTTCTTGCCTTCTTCAACTTCTGAAATATCGTTTAACAACATTTCAACTTCTTCTTTCCAGCGATAACCTCTTTGGTAATCAGCAATGAAGAAATCGCCACTAATGTTACCAACCAATCGTAATTCTAATTTTGTATCGGTCATAATGTCTTATTTATCAATTAATGAATTATTCGCTCTCTCCAAAACATTTTCCAACTCCTCGATGGAAGGAAGCTGGGATTTGAATTGCAAACCAATGACAATTCTTCCGCAAGTTGCAGAACTATTGGGCGATTGAAATTGTCCGCAACCTGTGGACAATTATGCGACATGGATTCGTCAACAACTTGTTGGCAGTTTTCAAATCTTTTCACCACTACCTTAATCTGGCTTTGGCGGTAACGTCCTCTGATTTCGCTAATCCACTGCTTATAATCTTTGTCTATGGCAGCAATGTCTTTCATGTTATTTTTTCAAAAATTAAATCCCAGCACCAGATTATTCTTCATTGAAAAAATCCGTGTCTATCCTTTTGATTTCATAAGATTGTTTAAGACTGACACCGATGTTGTTCTCTATCATAAGTTTGGTGAGCATATTGCCGTCAATCAAAACAATTTTCACCCCAGCTGCTTTTTTGCTTGTTTCAATGGCACCAGTGGAAAATGTTGTTGTCGTAATGAAAACGCCTTTAGAAGCACCTTGTTCTGTGAGTGCTCCAATAAATTTTTGGATGTCAGGTTTTTGGACAGAACCTGTCGTGTAGCGTTTGGCCTGTATGTAAATGTTGTCAAGACCAAGTTTGTCTTCCTTTATGATGCCGTCAATGCCGTCATCATGCGAAATTTGCGTTACTACACCTGCATTATCAAGACTGCCCCCATAGCCCATGGAAACAAGAAGTTTTACTACTAATTGCTCGAAAAATTTTGGGGATTGGCTTTTTACATGGTCGAGTAAATCACTTGCAAGAGTGGCATTGATTTCACCGAATGCTTCGTCCATTAATTCTGAAGGTGTTTTTGATGGTTCATCTACTGTCACATTCTCTTGGTCACTCGTGTCCTTTTGACCGTATGCAAAAACAGCAAACGATGGATAATGCTCGCCAAGATACTTTGGTGTGATTGTGGTTATGCCAGTGGCCAATAAACTCTTACCTTCGGGGGTGATCATATTGACGCCTCGTTTTGGACGTTGTAGCAAACCAGCCTTACCTAAATAGGTGGTTGCCCACTGGGTTCTGTTGTGAAGTTTAGTCTCTGAACCGCCTGACACTTTTTCTGCTACTTCAATATCGGACAAAGAAAAAACATGTGCCATGTCATCCATTAGACTTTTTAGAGTGTGCTCTTTTCCGTCATTTAGTACATTAAGAACGGGATATAGAAATTTGTCAAATGTTGGTACCATATCATTAGTTATTAGAGTTTAACAATGTTTTTACATCAACGCCCAACACTTTGGCAATATCGAACAACTGTTCAACTGTTGGCTGATTAATGTTTCGCACCCAACGAGAAATAGTGTTTTCGGTTTTTCCCAATTGAAGAGCAAGCCATTTGCCACTTTTGTTTTGCTCGGCAAGCACCACCTTCAGGCGATTCTTGTTTGAATGTTCGTCTATTTGTTGCATATTGCTTCAATTTATAATAACGATACAAAGGTACAAAAAAATATCAACACGGAGATGTTTTTTCGACATAAAAAAAACATTTTTAGCCAGAAGATAAATATAAAGCCCCATTTTCAGGGGCTTTTGAAAAATACAGATAACAATGTTACGGCTTGCCGTAACTGTCGTGGGCAAGATGCTTAAGTTGTCCGCCAACGCAAAAACGGCTGATGTATTTCTCGGCAGTCTTGGCTGGAATTTTCAATTTTTCGGCAACGGCAAGATAGGCCTTGCGGTCGAACTCTGGCGGAAGGTTGTCGAGAAATGTTTGTTTGATAATTGTGGGGGCTTTGCCATTTGTTGCCGTTTCGGTGGCTGGCAATGAACCGAAAACTTTGGCGGTGTGCTGAAGAAGCATACGAGCCATAGTGATGGCTGTTTGAAAATCCGAGTCGTCGCAGACGATGAGGTTTGAAGGTTCTTTGCCGTCAATGACACGAAGCGAAGTGAGTATCATGGCGATACGGAATGTTATCAGTCCCAATCTTCTGACCGAAGCCACAATGTCAAGCCCGAAAAGGTTTGAATATTCCTTTTTCACTTGTGCAAAAAAAAAATTGAATTCTTCCTATTGTCGGGCAGACAGAGCGAAGCGAATGGGCTGCGGGGCTTTCAAGATATTGTACAAATCGAAAAACTGCTTGCCCAATTGCTCAAAATGTTGGTCGAGCGTTTTTTCGTTGTCGGCAAAGACATCATTCCATTCCAAACGTACATTCATATAGTAGAATATGAAACGGCTGAACAAGCCGTTTTCAGCATCGGGAATGAGTGAAAGGATTTGTCGAGGTGTACCGGAAAGCAACGCAGACAAGCGAGGCTTGGCAAGTTCGACAAACTAAATTCTTTGATTTTCGGCTGCACCTCAGCAATTCAAACAAGTTTGATTGCATTCGGTTTGCACGAAAATTCACGGTCTTTGCGGCGAGTGTAGGAAATCATTTCATGATGGAACGCCTTGCGGAAACCATCTGAGAAATTGCCATAGTCGGATTTGAAAGTGTTGGCAAGCGTGTCGCCCTCTGTCTCAAACATCAGTCCAATGCCACCATTATCGTTGAGAACCTGATAAACCGAAGTTGCACTGCTGTTGGCAGGAATCAACAGGGTTTTGATGGGCGGTTCATTGTTCTTCTTGTCTTGTACATATCTTATTTGCAAGGTTTTACTATGCAAAGGTACAAAATTCTGTTGACACGCACAAATTTTAAAACGTTTATTTTATTGATATACAGCAGATTAACACCTTGCTAACGCTCGACCATATAACTCGATAGCCGACAACATACAATTAATCGACTTATCTAACAATGCTCTATATATGGGATTATCTTTCATATATACTTACTAATCAAACAAATTTAGTTGCAACATTTTATTCATTTCGATATTGTCGAACAAATAAAATTTATCACCTTTAATTTTTGCCACTTTCCTCAAATCAATTCTCATGAGTATATCTTTTGTAATCATGCGTTTAGCATCACCAAATGATATGCTTTTTAACAAATTTTCGACAATATCCGTATTCAGAAGATTCCATATATACTCAGCTTGTTCTAAAGTGTCGAAGCCAATAAAATAGCAAGTGTCATCCAACATAACAGGTTTGTCATTTTGAGGTTTTACCAAACAAAAATGAAACGTCTTGTACAAACCGGAGATAGCTATTTTATATGGTTTGAAAGAATAATCCCCAATACCGAAAATCGAAAAATTGCATTTCCCTCTATAAATACTCGATTTTCTCCTTTGGAACAAATTTATGTGCTTATTCAGATATTCAAATGTTTGCGGATAATTCTTAATGTAGGAAGTGTCTTGTCCTACACACTTTTGTGTAACAATGGTCATTTTCCGCGTAGGATTTGCAATAGTAGTCCTCAAATCTGAACTTTTTAGCAATGGATAAACCAAATTGTCTTCAAGCGAGAAATGTTCACCCAACTTATTGCAATATGAATTACCATCATACTCAAGTTCCATAACCTTTGAACAATCATGTTTTATACCTTGTCGCCATACAAATGGTGATATTCCATCTATGGCGTTATCTGCCGATAATACAGACATAAATTTATTATTCTTCCACCCGAAATCACATTTGATTTCAGAAGTGTAAAAATCAGATTCTTGGCAATAATATTCGGTGTCTTGATTCAATTGGCACGAGAATAAAGCCGCATCAACACTGACATCAAATTCTTTTTTTGCATCAATATTTTGTTTTTTCAAATTAGCAATTGGCAATTTCAGCTTTGGAATATCATATACTATATTCTTGATTACTGTATTTTTGACTAAAAAAGCCATTTTGCCTTTATAGTGTCCAAAGTTTTTCAACAAGTCGATGATTATGTATTCTGCAATGTCAAAGTTCCCTTTTCCTGTCATAGCATCAAGTCCTTTATGTTGCTTGAAGTTTGACTTTTGCGGTAGATTTTTTGAATTCATTGCACCCAATTCCGAGTTTGTAACCCATGGCGGATTACCAATAAGCAACAATTCATTTTCTCCTATCGAATTTTTTATAGTTTGATAATTGTAATCGAATATGTTAGAATGAATAATATGTATTTCAGGTCTCCGCTTGTCCGGATTATTAATAAAAAAATCTAAGACGTTGAATTTCGCCTGCCAAATGTGTTTTTTTTGAATTTCTACGCCAAATATTATATCAACATCATCAAAAGTGCCTAACACCGAAAGAATAAAATGTCCTTTTCCACAAGTTGGTTCAACTACTACCTTTGGTGAAAACCCATTGTTTTTCAATTTAACCGTTACAAGAGTTGCTAAATTTTGATTTGTTTGGAAATCACCATATTCTACATCGCTTTCGCAAGCCTTATACGCATAAGGATAATTTAAACCTTCGACTAACTGCAATAGTTCAGAATCGCTCGCAAAAAAATCTTGAATACCACACTCTTTTTGAAGAAACCTGTTGGCTCCTTCTATAGTAGTAAGAACACCTTTATTACTTTTGAGAAAACTAAAGGCAGAATTGCTTATGTCGGCATCCAAAAGTTTCATTTTCCGTTTACTTCATCAACTATTTTATTGACACCCGATACTGTTTGCTCTAACGAAACAACTCTTTGGTATTGCAATCTCCATTGTAAGGCATTAGAAATTGTCAAATATCCTTGTTTCGGCGGATTTTTCAATATCATCTTTGCCATATTTAGCAAAGTGATTTCATCCGCAGGAATATTTCTGTCTGTCAGGTAGGCCACAATATCTTCTTCATTTGCCTTATCCTTAATCATTTCACGCAAACGATAGGTTGTAGTATAATCTGCCGTTCTTTCACTTGAGATAAACGCACAACTTACAAAGTGTAGGGTTGTGGTCTTGGTTTTGGCATTATCTACTTTGTTGTAGACAAAAACCAAGATATTGTAACCCAACCCAAATATCTTTTGTTTGGCGTCCTTATATGGACAGGATGATTGGGGCTGTTTTATGGATGTAACTTTGATATCGGTTAAAATGTCCTTTGATGGCAAATCTATACCACTTGCGGATGATCCTATTGTTACGGAATATTTGGATTTTAATTGTTGTTGGAATTTATGCTCAACGTAAGTGCCAACAGCTTTACCATCGGTTATGCCGTATAGTTCGCTATTCTTTATCGTTGATTCTGTCGTGCAAAATAGTTTTGCTTCTGCTCGCAGTTTTTCTATAGTAAGTTTTGGTTTCATATTTATTTGTCTGTTTTATAATATTTTATTTTAATCAAGATATAAAGTTTATATCTTTGCAAATTTACTAAAATTCTCGCTATCCTTAGCATTTATCTTATGTTAAGTTTTTAACTATCTTACTATGCGACTAAATATGACATACACGCATACCAATTTTTTGTTTTAGAATGCATTATCAAGTAAGTCGCTTGCTTCGCCTTTCTTCTTGTCAATGATTTGGGCGTAAACCTGCGTGGTGGCAATGGATTTATGACCGAGCAGTTTGCTGACGGTGTATAAATCTGTGCCAAGGGTTAGCCCCATAGTGGCGAAAGTGTGGCGAGCAGTATGAAAAGTAACGTGTTTTTTGATTCCAGATTGTGCCACCCATCGGCGAATGACAGTATCAATATTTGACGCTGTGGGAAGATTGGCGAACACAAGCGGACTGTCGGTCTGTTCAGGCATCCACTCTTTGGCGGCGTTGGGTATCTTGCCAGCAAGCGGCTTGCCTGTTTTCTTCATTATTATCTCAAAACGCATGGCGTTGCCATCGGTCTTGATGTTGCTCCATTGCAGGTTTCGCACATCGCTGATTCGTAAGCCAGTGAAACAGGCAAAGAGAAACGCTTGCTTGATTTGGGTTTGTTTGAGCGGTGTCTGCATAAGGATTTTCACCTCATCGATGGTGAGATAGTCCATTTGCACATCGGAACGTACAGGCATTTCTTTGTTCTGCATCTTGGCGAATGGTGTGTTCTCTGGTATTATGCAGAGATTGAGAAACTCATACGAGCGCACGCCATTCCGATAGATGTCGAGATAGATGCTTTGGTTGCCATTTGCGAGTTTTTTGAATCGCAAACGTATTGGTTCTTTTGCCTTTGGGGTGCGTTTTCTTGCCATATCGTTTCGTGTTTCTTGCACTGCAAAGATACAAAAAATATCAATATGTAAGTAACAAATAGGTAACAAAAATAAGATAAAATAACGAGTAACAAGGATAATTGAAAACCTTGTTTATTTACTTATATTATTGTATATCAATATGTTTTAGTTATTGTTGGTTATGGGGGATTGCGAGGTTTGCATAGCGTTTGCTATTTATTCAAGGCGCTCTGAAAATTTGGCGATTAGAAGATTTCCATCATTGAACAAGTTACGTAAACGTCCACTTTTAGCGTGGTTGGAACTTATTTGATGGACGGGTTACGCCAAATACTTCAGAGCTCAATAAGGGAAGTTCACGCTTTCTTTATGTCTGAATAGTTGCCGACACGAATACAAAACGGAAAAGCCGAAAACTACCGCAAAGAGCAGGCATAATTCAAAGTTGCACCCAATATTTGCGCTTTGTGTCTTTATTTTATTTCAATATTTCCGCAAGTTTCTCCTCAAGACTCTCGCCGCGAAGGTTTTTTGCAACCATCACACCGTTCTGGTCATACAAGAAGTTGCTTGGGATATATAGCACTACGTAGTCATTGGCGACTTCGCCTTTGGTGTCGCGCATCTGAATGTAAGGCAGAGCGTCTTCGCCGACAGCCTGGAGCCACATCGCCTCGTTTTTGTCGATGCTAACGCCTATGATTTCCAAACCTTTCTTGTTGTATTTCTCGTATGCCGCCTTGACCACCGGATTTTCATTTCTGCAAGGTCCGCACCACGACGCCCAGAAATCTACCATCGTGAGTTTGTTGTTTTTGATAAGCTCGGCGAGAGCAACATCTTCTCCATCAATTGTTTGCAAGGTAAAATCAATGAACGGCTGACCGACCTCCACACGTTTGTTCTGCTCGATAAAGGACTTGATATTTTTGCTGTAGGCAGATTCTTGTGTCAAGATTTCCGCCAACTCTTTCAGCTGGGCGAGCTCCAAGTCATATTTCATTTCATCGAGAACATAGTGAACCATATAGTTATCCGGAGTGTTTTTGATAAAATCGAGACGATAAGCATGGTATTCGTCCCAAATCTTCTGCATTTTATCATTGATTTCCTCATATTCGAGTCTATCGCCTGTTTCGTAGGCTGCATATACCGCCTTTTCAAGAGAAGCGAAGCTTTCAAGATAAGGTGCGCAACCTTTTTGGTAATCGTTATAGGTGTTTTGCGTCGCAGAACCTGTTGCACTGATATACAAGTCGTTGTCAATATCGCCTGTCACATCGACATCTTGATTCTCCGGGAACAGCGTTTTGTGTTTCTGTGCATCTTTGAACACCAAGATGTAAACAGCCTGCGGGTCGTCGATGTCGGCTTTCAACACCGCTTTATTGCCTACGATGACAGCGGTGTCAACGGGTACAGACTTTTTACCGTCAAGATTTTTCACAAGATAAACATTTTGATTATCAGCATTTTCAAGGTTGAGTGTCACCTTAAACTGATTTGATTTGTTGCAGCCGCATAGAATCGTCACGGCGGCGACAAGAGATAAGATTATTCTTTTCATTTTTGTCAATTTTATGATAAATACAATTGCAAAAATAGCAAAAAAATCATAATACTATCATATAAATTTTTAAAACCGCTATCTGAACCACCTCGGCTGTGTCAGTTCCTCTTTCGGAGGCTCGGGCACGTCACGGCATGGAAGTTTATTAATGATTCTCTTTCGCAATAGCAATTGCTTTTTTGAATTTCTCGGCCAAAAGCTTCTTATCGGGCAATTGTGTGAAATATTGTGCGACTTTGATTGGACTTTCTTTTTCCAACATCAGATATTCAACATGTTCGGTGTTACCTTCAGAGCATAGTATCAGCCCTATCGGCGATTCCTCCCACTCTTTTCGCTCGTTTTTGTTGAGATAACGCAGATAAAGCAACATTTGACCTTCATGCACAGGCTTGAATTTTCCAAGTTTCAAATCAATTGCCACAAGTCGTCTCAATTCGCGATGGTAGAACAACAAATCAAGGTAATAATCAATGGTATCAACTGTTATGCGCTTCTGGCGAGCCACAAAAGTAAAATCAGAACCGAGTTCATTAATAAATTTCTCAACTTGAGAAATTATCGCATTTTCCAAATCCTTTTCGGAAAAACTGTTCGGCAAACCAAGCATATCGAGGAAATACTCGCTACGAAACACAAGGTCAGGCAACAACTTGTTTTTGTCTCTCGCCTTTTTCAACTCTTTCTTGATAACTTCTTCAGGCTTTCGGCTTAT
>OLGV01000062.1_pt1 | contig 43822 bp, 36 predicted proteins | sample 1605761 | NCBI WGS metagenome assembly OLGV01 (sample SAMN03283245) | human gut metagenome | biome: human-associated habitat; material: feces | host: Homo sapiens | place: Peru | collected 2012
TTGCTTTCAAAAAGGAAGCGGCGTGTGAGGCAATGTCGCTATGTATATCGACAACTTTGCCTTTTTCCCACGCTTCTTACTTCTTAATACTAAGAATCACTCCCAGTGCCACTCCCAACGCGGCTGCAAACAACACTTGGTAAGTTCCTGGTAACAAGAACGTTATCGTGTGGGCGGGATACCAGAACAGCGGTATCGTTTTCTTAAAAACGAAGCCGTATTGAATATTCCAGTCTATCTTTTCCGCCAAGGTTTTCTGAATATTGAGCGGACTGCTGAAAAATCCGGTCAATGAGCCGCCGGTTTCAGCGATGTGGATGTCGGTGATTTTATGGAATGTCATGAAGACGGGTGCAAACAGAGTGTTCATCAGCACGCTGATGCACAATGCCACGAAGCATTTGCCCCAGCCGAGGTCGCCAACAAGCCACAAAGCCGCTTTTCCGTTGAGATGGAATCCTTTGTCGAGCAAAACCACCGTTCCTGTCTTGAAAATGCTCATTGCGGAGGCGATGACGACGCCTAAAACACCCCAAACAAGCATTTTAGGCAGCAAGCCGAAGCCGTTTTTTATGTAAACGCCCTCTTTAATTCTCAACGAGAGCATTTCTCCGAAAGTTCCTAAAATAGCGAACTTGAAGAAGCTCATCAAAAGCCCGTGGTTGTCGGTGTTGTAGATGAACCAATCCCATGCTCCCGGGATAAAAGCGAAGCCGCAGACTACTGCGGCTGTCGCCATTATTGTTATTGTGTCAGATTTTTTCACTATTTCTCTATTCTAATTCGTGCGTCCACTGCCACCACGTTTTTCGGGTTGCCGAGCAACGGGTTGAGGTCCATCTCTGCGATTTCGGGAGCTGCCATTACCAGGGCGGCTACTCTCGCAATCTGCTCTGCGTAAACATCGACGTTGACAGGCTGCTGACCGCGTACGCCTTGTAAAATCTTATAACCGCGGAGTTTGGTGAGCATGTCCTTCGCTTCCGATGCACAGATTGGCACGAGAGAGCTCTGTACATCTTTCAACACCTCGATGAAGATGCCGCCGAGGCCGAAGAACACTTGATGACCGAACTTGTTGTCGCGTATGGCGCCAATGTAAACCTCCGTGCCGTCAAGCATCGGGTACATCTCGACGGCGTATGTGTCTTTGATGGCCATCAGACGGTCGAACTCCCTGCCGACAGTGTCGATGTCGCGGACGTTCAATGTCACGCCGCCAACGTCTGACTTGTGGACAGGGCCGACGACCTTCATCACGAGCGGATAACCTACCTCGTTGGCGAAGTCAAGAGCCTGCTGTTTCTTGTCCACAACACGTATCTGTTTCTGTGCGATGCCGGCAGCGTCTAACAGTTCGTAAATCTTATCCGGAGCGATGTATCCGTTCTCGCAGCTGTCGATGCACCTGCGGATGCGGGCGGTGTCGATTTTTGGCATCTCCACGTTCTCGGGCTGTGGCTTCGGAGTGTTATAGACCTTGCAAATGGCGTTGCCCAGCACGCATTCCTCCGGAAAGTTGATACGCCCCTTTGCGATGAAGTCTTCAATCTCGTCTTTCACGTTGATGATGGAAGGCAAGACAGGGAAGATAGGCTTCTTGCAGGTCTTCATCTTCGCATCGAGAAGGTCGTAAACCTCTTTGTTGCTGAACAATCCCGGTGAGCCAAAGATGACGACCGAGAAGTCGATGTCGGTGTATTCGTTCTCGACAGTGTCGATGATATATCCGAGCTGTTCGGCTGTTCCTGTCGCCAGGAAGTCGATGGGGTTGCCGACGCTTGAGCCGGCGAAGAGTTTCTCCAACAATGCAGGACTTGCCGGATGCTCCTTGAGGGAAGGCACCTCCATGCCTCCGTTTGAGAGTACGTCGGTGAGCATGACGGCAGGGCCGCCGGCGTGGGTGATGACAGCGCAACGCTTGCCTTTGATTTCCGGATGCATGAAGACGGCACACACCGTTGTCAGCTCCTGACGGTTCTGGCAACGCACTATGCCCGCTTTGCGGAACAGGGCGTCGACGACGGCATCGTTTGTCGCGAGAGCGCCAGTGTGTGACGAGGCGGCGCGGCTGCCGGCGGCAGAGCCTCCCGATTTGATGGCGGCGATATGACATCCTTTGTTGATGAGGCTGCGCGAATGTTTCAGCAGTCGCTGCGGGTCGCCAATCTTTTCCATGTAAAGCATGATGACATGGCTCGATTTCACCGGGTCAAAGGTCTCGTCCAAATGCTCCAGCACGTCCTCTATGCCGAGCTGTGCGCTGTTGCCGACAGCCCAAACACTGTTGAACTTCAATCCGTTGCTCATGCCATACTCCTTGATGAACACGGCTGTCGCACCGGAACCCGTGATGAAGTCAACACCTTTAGGGTCGAGATTCGGGATAGGAGTGTCGAAGCAACCTGCGTAGTTCACGTTGAGGAAGCCGGTGCAGTTGGGACCTATCAAGCTGCCGCCGACGCTGTTGATGGTATCGACGATATGTTTCTCGATGGCGGCTCCCTCGGCGTTCTCTTCCGAAAAACCGGCACTGATGATGATGAAACCTTTACAGCCCTTCTCCTTTGCCAGCACATCGACGGTCTGAACGCAGAACTTGGCGGCAATGCAGATGATGGCGCATTCCACCGGTGGAAGGTCATCGACCTTGTCGTAGCATTTCACGCCTTGCACCTCCGTTTCCTTCGGATTTACAGCGTAAATAGAGCCTCTGAAAGGACTCTCAAGAAGATTTTTCAAGGCTTTCCCGCCGGGTTTGTGAATATCAGATGACGCACCGCACACCACGATGCTCTTGGGATTTAGTAATTCTCTTGCAATCATATTTGTGTTTTTAATTTGTTTAAAATTTCTGCAAAAATACGGATATTTGATGGAAATTAAAAATTATTTTTAAAAATTATTCATCGGTTGTTGATTTTGAATCAAACACACATCTGTCAAGATAGACTGGATTACCATGATGGATTTTCAATATTCTGACAAGTCCCGGAATTAATCTGTTACATAATCACATCGTAATCAGGCACATGATAGATGTCGTATGACTATCGCTTGATTCCAGATGTTAATTCAGAATATAACACGGAATCAACGATTGTCAAAAATTCATGAAGTAAGTCCGCATGACTTGATTCGGGAATATTCATCACTTGAGTATGAGAAATCGTCTCGTTGGGTAATTAGGTGTAGCGACAACTTGTCCTTGTGGAACTTATAATCATATTCGTCAAATAGATTCGATAATTTTGTGTAAATGTTCTCTTGACCATATACTGGGGCTGATGTTTGCAAAACCAAATAATGTCCAAGTTCATGGTGAAATACTATTAGTCGGCTGGTAATTACTTGTTGTCATGGAGATAAAATATTGACTTTTTGTGACGAATTTCGTCTTTTTGTGACAAAATAAGGAAATTTGTGACGAATTTTCCTTGGTTTGTGACGAAATTCGCTCTGTTGTGACGAAATTTTTAGTGTTCGGTTTGGAAAAAATTTTATCGGACAGCGATATTTTAAAATCTTTCAAACATTTCTCCTATAACTGTCATTTCGAGCAAAACAAGATTTCTCACTATGTGTGAAAAAATTCATATTCTGCGCAAACATTAATGGTTTCGCATGACAAAGATTTCTTCATCTTGCCACATTTCATTTCAATCCGGTTGAAGTGACGGTGGAGCGGCGTTGTCTCACTGCTTCAAAGGTCACTATCGCTGTTGTCACGCTGACGTTGAGCGAGTCGGCGATGCCGTTCATCGGAATGATGATGTTTTGGTCGGCTGCGTCAACCCACTGCTGCGATATGCCTGTCGCCTCTGTCCCCATCACTATCGCCGTTGCTTTCTTGAAGTCAGCGTCAAGGTAGTCGATAGAGGCTTTCAGATATGTGCAATATATTGTTATGTTGTTGGTTTTCAGCCATTTGATACATTCTTCCGACGAGCAGGCGAACAGCGGCACCGAGAATATGCAGCCAACGCTGGCGCGTATTGCGTTGGGGTTGTACAAGTCCGTTCTTGGGTCGGCGATGATGACAGCGTCAACGCCCGCTGCGTCGGCGGTGCGCATCACCGCTCCGAGGTTGCCGGGTTTCTCGACTGTCTCGAGCACGATGATGAGCGGGTTTTTGTTTTTTGGCTTAAACGCTTGCAGGTCGGCGTGTTTGGGAATTGCCACGGCAAGGAGGCCGTCGCTGCCCTCGCGGTAGGCTATCTTCTCGAAGACCTCCAAAGAGACCTCCTCAATCGAGCGCGCCGTTATTCCAGCGCCCCCCTTGGCAATGTCTGGACAAACATATAACGTGTCCACCTCAAAGCCACAGGCGACGGCGCGCTCAATCTCACGCCGCCCCTCGATGAGGACGCGGTTCCGCTCACGACGCTCCGAGGCTTTCTCTAACTTGATGATATTCTTAATCTTGGGATTTGTCTTGCTCGTAATCATGCCTTGCACTCCTTCTTTTTCAACTGCGCTAAAATCAAACCGACAACAACTAAAATGATGCCTGATATTTTGTTGGCCGTGAGTTCTTCGACCCCTAAAATGAAACTGAAAATGCCAGTGAACACCGGTATTAGATTGGAATAGACATGGGTTTTCGACGCACCGAGCTTGCTGAAAGCGTACGCCCATAAAGAATAGGCGACAGCACTGCAGAACACGCCGAGACACACTAACGGAATAATATATTCACCGACATTCCCGAAATTCGACGGCTCAAACCGCTCCATGATAATCGTCATCGGAATGAAATAAATCATGCCGATGATGTTTTGCATCCACGTAATAGTCAATGGCTTGTAAAATTTTGTCAGTTTTACCAACACTATGGAGTAACCTACGGCAACAAGCACTGCGGAAGATAAAAAAATCACACCTTTGGTCGACGCCACAAATTCGAGGTCCTTATTCAGCAGCATCACCATGACACCTCCAAACGATATTACAAATCCGGCGATATTCATCGGCGTCAGCTTCTCTTTCAGGAAAAGCGTAGCCGCGACAGGTGTCACCAGCGGAATCATGGCGATGATGCCCGACCCGATGACGGGTGACGTGTTCTTCAGCCCATAACCCTCGAAAATGAAGTACAAAAATGGCTCTAACATCGCCGCCAATGCGAAAAGCCCAAGATGTCTCCTCTCGACTTTCTCGTTCAATCTGAAGATGAAAAGTATCGCGGTGAGGAAGAGTGTCGCAATGACCAAACGCAGGAAAATCGTCGCCGTCGGGTTCAAGTTACGATACACCTGCGTTGACCAGATGAACGATAACCCCCACATAATCATAGCGATAACGCCTGCAACGTGAACTATGTGATTCCGATTTTTCATAAGGGCAAAAATAGATAAAAAAAACAATCATTAATTCAAAAATAATGTGTATTTTTGTCATTATGAAAAAAGTTTTGAAATATTTCTTGTATGTGCTTGGCATTTGCGTCGCTATCCTCGTCGCAATGAATGTTTTCGTGCCGGTTTATGTCTTCGACGAGCCAGTGCCATTTCATGGTGAATATCTTCACAATCCTTATCAAGATATCGACACAACCTATTGGAAATGTTGTAATTTCCACGGACATACTCGCCAGTATGGCGGCGTGACGAACGGTCGCAATAACGGCAATGAGATTTATGACAGTATGTATCGGATGTTTGGCTACGACCATGTCGGTATCTCCGATTATAATAAGGTGAACGGCTATGAAGATGGCCTGGACCCTGGTTTTATCCCCGGCTATGAGCATGGCTACAACGTTTGGAAGACTCACCAAGTGTGTCTCGGAACTAAAAAAGTGCGCCGAATAGATTATTTCTTTTACCAGACTTTGAGCCATAAACAACACATGCTGAATAAGTTGGGCGAGCAGAACAGGGTGGTGGTGGTGGCTCATCCGAGCTTCGTTGACGGCAGCTATAATGTCCGCGACATGAAATATCTCAGCAATTATAAAATTCTCGAGGTTTTAAATGGTTTTGTAAACTCTCCAGAACATTGGGACATGGCGCTGTCCAATGGTCATCGCGTGTATCTCATTGCCGATGACGACACTCACGATGTCTTGAAAGTCAATGATATAGCGTTAAGAATAACGTATTTGAACGCCGAAGACAACAACGCTGACCAACTTTACGATGCGTTGCTTTCCGGTAAGGCCGTCGGCATTGACTTTAAACTCGACCGTCAAGAGCGGATGGAACATAAGATAGAACGCTTCAAACGCGATATACCTTATCTAAATAGTGCAAAACTGAATGGAAATTGTTTTACCATAAGCGTGACCAAACCAATAAGAAAAGTGGAGTTTGTCGGACAAAACGGTCTTGTCTTGAAAGAGGAGGACCATCAGAAAACCGACTCGGTACTATGTTCGTCCTATACAATCCAACCAAGCGATACCTATGTCCGCACTGTGTTGACATTCTTCGACGGCACTACCATGTGGCTGAATCCTGTCACCCGTCATGAATCTCCAATTATCGGGAAACAACGTCTTGACCACATCTCTTACACATGGACTGCGGCTTTGTGGGTGGTTTACGCCGGAATATTCCTTCTGTTAATCCTGCTGATTCGTCATTGTCGCCGCCGCCAGAAATAGCGGATACATCTCCGATACGCATTTGATAATCAACCTCCGAGATTAATGGAGTTTTACACAGACCGTTTGAAATCTGTTGTTTGTCGATTAAATTATCAGACGGAATTAAAAAAACTTTGTCGTATCGCTTTTTTTTGTATTTTTGCGCCCGAAAATATGAAAAGGAAGCCACAGAAATACGACTCCCCGCCTGTAAAGACGCTCCCAACAGCGTCTGACAGCCCCGCTATATACACACGTGGGGGGGGGGCAACTCTCTGACTATCAACGCCTTAAACCAACAACCAACCACCACAGCCTTACCACCCTTAACGCCCTTAACGCCCTTAATGGCCTTAACGCCCTTAATGCCCTTAAGGCTCCCCTCTGCACAATTAATCAATACTAAATACAATGAAAAAAACAACTAAACTGAAGGTCTATGCCTTCCTTGTGGCCATGGCACTGGGAGTGCTGTCGCCAACGACAATTAACGCCCAAAGCGAGGACTGGTTCCGAGTTGACAATCCTTACAGCGGCAACCGTATAAGCAGAGCTGAATGGACAGTTTTTTTTGGTACACAAAACTTCGGAGAGCCTGCTCCTCTCGGTGCTGGCTTGTTGATAATGCTCGGCGCAGGAGCAGGATATGCGCTTTTAAAGAAAAAGGAGGACTGATCATGAAGAAGACTATTGTTATTTTAATGGCAGTCGCGCTGGTTCTCGGCATGACACAGTGCAAGAAAGACCTTGATACAGTGAACTCCGTGGCCAACGGAAAGGTCTATGTCACCTTCTCCACTGGAAATTCAAGGACCAATATCACCGAGGCAGGCCTGGTTTCTTGGACAGACAAAGATAAAATTCATGTTTACGCAAGCACCACAGGCTATCTCGGCAAGTTGAATTTTTCAAAACATGGCACAAACACGACTGAATTCACAGGCTGGCTAACAGAATGTAATGACGACGAGACACTGCGTTTCTACTATCTCGGCACCAACGAAAAAAAGAATGACAGCACCTTTGTGATAGATTATTTCGAGCAGGACGGGGCACTTGCAACAATAGCATCGAAATACCATGTTTCATGCTTCACCACAAAAAAAGATGTTAATTCTAAAAAGACAGTATATGAAGGGCAGATGCTGAACCAGATGTCCCTCGCGGTGTTCGATGTCGCCAATTTTGGCGCAGGCAATGTGAAAATCTATGCTGAAAGCGGTTTCAGAAACAAGATAACCATCTCCGCCACAGGCGAGCTCACATACGGTGTGGCAGGTGTCCATTCAACCGGTGACAATCAATCCGGACATATCGTGATAGGTAAAGCAGATGCAAAGAAATATGTGGCGTTGCTCCCGAGTGACGGCGAAATCACAATGCGTTTTACCAGCCAGAGCAAAACCGGGGACGATGAGAAGCGCACAATAAAAGCAAATGATTTCATATATAAAAGCTACAACTCCGGCAATCCTACCGCTGTGAAAATTACGGCAACAGATGTTGCCTCGGAAAACTATGTTGACCTTGCTGTCGCTTCCGGGCATGTTTTCTCCGTGGCAGCCGGAAAGACGGTGCAATTCGCCAAAGGCAACTTGGTTTACGACCAGGGTCGTTTCAAGATGCACAAGGAACAGCATGGAAGATGTTTCACAAATAATGGTGATGTGTCGTCAAACTATAAGGTTTCCGGCACCTTTGACCTGTTCGGCTGGGGCACTGCCGGCTGGAACAACGGCAACAAACTGTATATGCCGTACACACGTTCAAAAGAACAGTCTAATGATTTTGGCTACGGTCCTGGCGCCAACTATAATTTAAACCTGACCGAGGACTACAAAAACTCCGATTGGGGCGTTTACCAGTTTGGAATGGATGCAGAGTCTGGCTGGCGCACACTGACAAAAGCCGAATGGCAGTATTTGCTTAAAACTCGCACTGTAAATGGAGGCGAAGGTAATGGCTATTCCTACACTCTTGATCAATCCGTACAAGGAACACTGGGTATCGTGATATATCCAGACGATTACACCGGTGACGCTTATTCAGGTAGCGACTGGGCGACTTTTGAAACAGCTGGTTGCGTGTTTCTGCCTGCTGCGGGTTACCGTAACGGGACGAGTGTCAACAACTGCGATAAGGGTGTCGCTTGTTGGTCTGTCACGCACACACGACAGGGCCGTGCATTCGGCCTGGGTTACCTCAGGGAAATACTACCGGATTTTAATTTTAACGGTGACTATGATCGCCATATAGGTGTGTGTGTGCGCCTCGTGCGTTAGTTTATCACAATATTTGCAGTCTTCACGGCGGGTGTTTGCTCGCCGTGAAGATTATTTATAAACTGAAATGTGGAATTGGCTTTAGCTTGAACAGGTTCTTCTCGTGTCTGTCGTCAATCTTTGCCTTGATAACCGGGTCTTCGCAGACTCCTGTCCTGATGTATTTGTCCAAAGTGGCATAGGTGAAGCCGAGATTGTCTTCGTCGCTCTTGCCGCACAAGCCGTCGGACGGTGTCTTTTCAACCAAGTCGATGGGTAGTCCGAGCTCTTTGCCGATGGCTTTCACTTCCTGCACGGTGAGGCCGCCGAGAGGGGAGAAATCACCCGCCGCGTCGCCATATCGTGTGCTGTAGCCTACCCAATCCTCCGAGAGGTTGCAGGTGTTTGCCACACGGCCGTTGACAGATTGTGAGACGGCATAAAGCACTGTCATTCTCAAACGTGGCGGCATGTTGACAACTGTCTGGTCGGCAACTTCTTTATCTATTGTCCCAAGTTGTTTCTTGACCTCCGCCATCAAGGCATCGTATGTTTCCCCTATGTTTACACAACAATGTCTAATGCCGAGATGGTTGATGAGTCTCATGCTGTCGGAGATGTCTTTTTGAACTCCGTTGGGCATCGTCACGCCGACGACGCGGTTTTTGCCGAGAGCCTCGACACACAAACCTGCCACGATGCTGCTGTCCTTGCCCCCTGAAATGCCGATTACAGCGTCGCAGCCCTTGCCATTGACATCGAACCAGTCTTTAATCCATTCAACCACACGGTCTTTGACCTCTTTTGCATTAAAATTTTCCATCATGTTTCTGTTTTTATCCCGGGGCGTCGCCCGCGGTCGTTATACAATCTCTCCTTCGTTGTTTTTTAGATGCGGTTAATCACATCTTTTTAAACTTTAAAACTGCTTTAAACTCTCAACCGGTAATTTCTTTCTCCAAAAATCTTACTTCCTACTCTTACCATCGTCGAGCCTTCTTCGATGGCAATCTGATAATCGTGCGACATTCCCATGGAGATTTCCTTAAACCCTTCATCATCAGCAAAATATTTTGATTTCAAGACATTGAAAATCTCTTTGAGATGTTTAAATTCTTTACGAACCAGGCTCATGTCGTCGGTGTTCGTCGCCATTCCCATAACGCCGCGGATGCGTACGTTGTTTATCGCTTTGAAAATGTCGGAATTCAGAATCTCTTCCGCCTCGTCCATGCTCAAGCCGAATTTTGTCTCTTCCTCGGCGATATGGAACTGAAGCAGACAGTCAACGACGCGGTCGTGTTTCGCCGCTTCTTTGTTCACCGCCTGAAGTAAGTTGAAAGTGTCGATAGAGTGTATCAACTTTACGTATTTGATGATGTATTTAATCTTGTTCGTCTGTAGATGACCGATGAAATGCCAGTCGATGTCTTTCGGCAAAACCTCGTGTTTGTCGCGCATCTCAAGTGCGTGGTTTTCGCCAAAAACACGTTGTCCTGCCGCATAAGCCTCCTGAAGGTCTTCAATAGGCTTGGTCTTCGAGACAGCTATAAGCAAAACCCCCGAAGGGATTGTTTTTCTTACTGTTTCCAAATTTTCCGTTATCATGATAACAAGGTTTTAAAACAATGCAAAATTACTAAAAGTTTTTAGTCGTCAGCCTTGGTTTTGGTTTTTTTCTTCGTTAAAAAAATCCAAGGTCTGAAATCTAAAGACTTTTTCTTATCTTTGCAAAAATTTCAAACCATGAAAAGATACGTCATTTATCTTGTTAAGATATTGATTTTCTCGCTGATACTGTTCGCCGCAATGCGAGTTGTGTTCATCGTGGACTATTGGCATCTGGTCAATGTTGACTCTGTTCCTTTTATCGAGATTTTTAAAGGATTCTTCAAGGCGCTGCCTATTGACATCGCCACGGCGTGCTTCATCATGGCGCTGCCGGCTTTTGTGATGTTTATACTGATGTGTTTCGACAAAAACGTGAGTTATCGTTGGATGCGATGGTATTTTTTCATAATCATTGCGGCTTACGTTCTCGCTGTGATGGGTGAAATCGGCATCTATGGAGAATGGGGTACCAAGCTGAGCGCCAAAGCTTTGGCATATCTCAAAAATCCTTCCGAAGTGTTGAATACGGCCTCCACTCAACAAACCGTTCTCCTCGTCTCGTTGTGGGCGTGCTTCACCCTGCTGTTCTGTTGGTGGTATGTCAGATGGATTGAGCCTTCAAAAATCAAATCACATGAAAGAAAAATCAACTGGTTCATGTATCCCCTGGCTTTCATCTTCATCTTCGGTCTTATCTTCCTCGGAATGCGAGGCGGCTTCGGCGCGATACCGATTTCAACCAGCTCCGGGTATTTTAGCAACTATAAGATAGTCAATGTCATGACAGTGAATCCTGCCTATAATCTCGCGGAAAATATCACTAACGACCGCAAGGTTAAAGACAATGCGCATTTCAATTACATGGATTTCGAGACAGCGAAGACGATTACAGAAAAGACTCATGAAGTGGAATGTGATTCAACCATTAACATACTGAAGACTGAACGTCCTAACGTGTTGATTGTCTTGTTGGAAAGCTGGTCTGCAGATCTCATCGAATCACTTGGCGGCACCCATGACATCACTCTTAATTTTCATGACCTCGAAAAAGACGGACTTCTGTTCACTAATTTTTATGCCTCGGCAAACCGCTCCCAACAGGCTATCGCATCAATCATTGGCGGTCTGCCCGGACTTCCGGTGACCACGATTACCAATCATCAGGAAAAATACTTCGCCATACCGTCAATAATCACTCCCCTTGATTCACTTGGTTATTATACGAGTTTCTATTTCGGAGGCGAGCTTAATTACGGCAATATCTTTTCGTATCTGAGATACAATGGGTTCGACAGAATCGTCGAGGGAAAAGACGTGAAGGAGCATTTCCATAGAGGAAAACTTGGCATTCAAGATACCGATATGCTGCCGTGGGCGGCTAATGACATAAGCGACCAGCCGGAGCCGTTCTTCACCACAATATTCACCTTGAGCACCCACTCTCCATACGATTATCCGCGGATTTTCGAGGAGTTGGAATGGCCGCGGATTGAAAAAGCCTTCGTCAATTCGGCGAAATATACTGATATAGCCATAAAACTCTTCATGGATATGGCAAGACAACAGCCGTGGTACGACAACACATTGTTCCTCTTCATGGCCGACCACAGTCATCCGTCGTATAAAAATCATCCGTTGGAATCCTTTGAATATCATAAAATTCCATTGTTGATATATGGCGAACCATTGCAGGATTCGCTTCGCGGAACAACATTCGACAAGATTTGTGGCAACACCGATATTCCTGCGACACTGCTGTCGCAATTTGGTGTGAAACACGATGATTTTATTTGGAGTAAAAATGTGTTTAACGCCTGCTATAAACCGTTCGCATTCTTTGAGTTATATAGTGGTCTCGGTTGGAAGACCGATGAAGGGGAGTTTGTAGTCACCACCAATGACAGAGTCGTGAAAAATACCTTCCCTGAAGAACAGTCCGATAGTCTCACAAAGCAAGGGAAGGCCTATATGCAATATCATTTTGATTTGTTTAACAGGTATTAAAATAATTTGTATTTTTGCAGTTTGAAATTTAATAAATTGAAATATGTTTGAAGGCTTAACCGAGAAATTAGAACGTTCGTTTAAAATCCTAAAAGGACAAGGATATATCACTGAAATCAATGTGGCTGAAACCGTCAAGGAGGTGCGCAAAGCCTTGCTTGATGCCGACGTGAGTTATAAAATCGCCAAAGATGTCACCAACGATATCAAGGAAAAAGCCATTGGTCAAAAGATTTTGACATCAGTGTCTCCAAGTCAGCTGATGGTTAAGATTGTACACGATGAGTTGGCGGAACTGATGGGTGGAGAGCATTCCGAGATAAATATAAAAGGTGCTCCCGCGGTGGTGCTTATCGCTGGTCTGCAAGGTTCAGGTAAGACTACGTTCTCGGCAAAACTCGCCAGTTATCTCAAGACAAAGAAAGGCAAGACGGTGATGCTCGTGGCGGGCGACGTGTATCGTCCGGCAGCTATCGACCAGTTGAAAGTTCTTGGCGGGCAAGTAGGTGTCGAGGTCTATTCAGAGGAAGGCAACAAAAATCCGGTGCAGATAGCGGAAAACGCCATCGCCAAGGCAAAGAAAGACGGTAAGAACGTGGTCATCGTTGATACCGCGGGCCGTCTCGCCGTCGATGAGGAGATGATGAATGAGATAGCGAAAATCAAGGAGACTGTTAGGCCGCAGGAGACCTTGTTCGTGGTTGACGCCATGACGGGTCAAGACGCCGTGAACACTGCCAAGGCATTCAACGACCGCCTCGACTTCGACGGAGTGGTGCTTACCAAACTTGATGGCGATACACGTGGCGGTGCCGCCCTGACAATCCGCACCGTCGTCGAGAAACCTATCAAATTCGTGGGTCTCGGCGAGAAAATGGACGCCCTTGACATCTTCTATCCGAAACGTATGGCCGACCGTATCCTCGGCATGGGTGATATCGTTTCCCTCGTGGAGAAAGCCCAAGAACAGTTCGATGCCGAAGAAGCTGCCAGACTGAAGAAAAAACTCGCCAAAAATGAGTTTAACTATAATGACTTCCTTAAACAGATTCAGCAAATCAAAAAAATGGGAAGCATCAAGGACCTTGCAGGCATGATTCCGGGAATGAACAAAATCAAAGACGAAGATATCGACGACGACGCTTTCAAAAGTATTGAGGCAATCATCGGCTCGATGACCCCGGAGGAACGCGAAAATCCCAAGATTATCAACGGAAGTCGTAAGAGAAGAATAGCCATCGGCTCGGGTAACGATATCAACGAGGTGAATCGCCTCATCAAACAGTTTGAGGAGACCTCCAAGATGATGCGCATGATATCAACAGGCGGTGCGAAAAAAATGATGCAAATGATGCAGCAAGCAAAACGAAGAAGATAGTTAAAAGTTTAAAGTCAAAAGAGATGCGATTCGCCGCATCTTCAAACCTCCGAGATGGTGACGGATAATAAGTCCGGGTGCAACCCGGGGGAATAAAAAAAGATAATATGATACCACAAGACAAACTCATCGACGGCAAGACTATTGCCGATGTAATGAAAAAAGAGATAGCGGCGGAAGTCGCCGGAATGTTGGACAAAGGCCAGGACGCTCCGCATCTCGCGGCCGTGATAGTGGGCGAGGACGGTGCCAGCAAGACATACGTCGCATCGAAAGAAAAAGCTTGCCAATCGGTGGGAATGACAAGTTCTGTATATCGTCTCCCCGCCAATACAACAGAGGAAGAACTGCTTAAACTTATCGATTTTCTTAACAATGACGAGGAAATCGACGGTTATATAATTCAACTGCCCTTGCCGAAACATATCAACGAGACCAAAGTTATACACTCTATCAACCCAAAGAAAGATGTCGATGGGTTCACGCCTTTTAATATCGGTTTGATGCAGCTTGGCGAACCTTGTTTCCTGCCTGCAACCCCTGCCGGTATCGTGGAACTTTTGAAACGTGGCGGTATTGAGACAGCAGGCAAACATGTGGTCGTCCTCGGACGTTCCAACATAGTGGGAACACCAATCAGCGTTATGCTTTCACGTAAAGGCGCCGACGCTACCGTGACTCTCTGCCACAGCAAAACACAAAACCTTCCGGAAATAACACGCCAAGCCGATATCCTCGTGGTGGCTATCGGAAAACCGCTCTTCCTCAAAGCCGATATGGTGAAACCCGGCGCTGTCGTCATTGACGTGGGTATTCATCGTATCGACGATTCAACAACGGAAAAAGGTTATCGTATTGAAGGCGACGTTGATTTCAACGAGGTGGCGAAGGTGGCGTCAAAAATAACCCCGGTGCCGGGCGGTGTCGGACCAATGACAATAGTTGAGTTGCTTTACAACACATTGCAAGCTAAAAAGAGAAAATAATCATAGCAGGGAAAAGTTATATTAAAAGAGTGATTATCAGTGTGTTGCCGCTGATGGTCACTTTATTTTTCCCCTCAAATGCCGACTCTCAAAACATAGGTGCTAACGTAAACACCGAAGGAGACGAGTACATCAATCAGGTGTTTTCAGACAGCATTGTTTTTACCCGTCGCAGCGGAGATGAGTTTGTTTTTGTCTCAAAGATTGTTGACGGGCAATATATGCCTGCCGAGCCTCTAAATCTTGGCTGGCATAACGACTATTGGATTGGCGCGATGTGCTTCTCGTCGGACATGAAGACCATGTATTTCGTGGGCATCGATTATCCTGATGGTTTTGGTAGAGGTGATATTTACAAGTCTGAACTTGTTGACAATGAATGGAGTAGGCCGATAAATCTCGGCAAACCGATTAACTCCGTCACAATGGAGTCGCAGCCGCGCATAAGTGCCAACGGTCGTGAACTGTTTTTTGTGAGAGACACCAAAAAACACAAGAGCAACATCTATCACAGCACACTCATAAATGGCGACTGGACCGTTCCGAAACCCGTTACTGCTGTCAATACTCGCTTCAACGAGATGGCCCCGTTCATCCATCCCGACGGCAGGACGTTGTTTTTCGCCTCTGAAGGCCATAACGGCATGGGTGGCTACGACATTTTCGTGTGCCGCAAGTTGTTTGACGGCACATGGAGTATGCCGGTAAACCTTGGCGCACCTGTCAATTCCGAGAAAAATGAAATCAGCTTCGTACTCGGTGCCGACGGCAAGAAATGCTATGTCTCCTCCGACCGTGACGGCGGCTTCGGTGGCTACGATATCTATGTCTTTGACTATGAAAACATTGATATTCCTGAAATAAACGATACCACACATTTCGTCATGCGCAACATCAACTTCGAGTTCGACAGCGCGCTCCTTGATGAAATGTCAACCTCTTCAATCGACTCGCTTGCCGATTTCTTGATGGAAAACCCTGAAATAAAAATAAAGATACTGGGACACACAGACAATAGCGGCATCTATGAACATAATATGACGCTTTCGGAAGCCAGAGCGATGGCGGTTAAAGCGGCGCTTCTAATCAAAGGTGTGGAGGAAAACAGGATAACTGCTGCTGGATATGGCGACACCCTGCCTCTCGTTCCCAACGACAGCGAGGAAAACAAAGCCTTGAACAGAAGGGTGGAAGTCAAGGTGACATTGCCAGATGAATCAAATCATTGATGCCTAATCTGTTTGTATCTGTATAATCCTTGAGAGAAGTCAATCTCCTCCCTGGTACATTCTGCTGATAACATCTTTGTATTTCTGTAGAATAACAGAACGTTTCACCTTCAAAGTGGGGGTGAGGATTCCATTGGTTGTTGACCATTCATCGGCGATGAACTTGAAACGTTTTATTTTCTCCGTGTCGCCGAAGAATTTGTTAATCTTCTGAACCTCGGCTATCAAACGGTCTTTCACCTCTTTCAAGTTTATTATCTCTTCTTTTTTCGTGAACTTGATTTCGTGTTTTGCGCACCAATTCTGTAGGAATGATATGTCAGGGACGATGAGCGCCGTCGCGAATTTCTCGTTTTCGCCAAGTACCACTACGTTTTCGAAGAATCCCGACTCGGTGAATTTGTTTTCGATGATATCGGGGTTGATATATTTGCCTAATGATGTCTTGAAGAGGTTTTTCATACGTCCTGTAATCTTGAAATTACCGTATTCGTTAACACTTCCGAGGTCGCCGGTGTGAAACCACCCGTCTTTGTCGATGACTTCGGCTGTCAGTTCGGGCTGTTTGTAATAGCCCATCATCACATTGTGTCCACGGCAGATAATCTCGCCGTTCTCGGCTATTTTAACCTCCACTCCAGGCAAGGCGGGGCCGACAAAACCCGCCTCGCGGCTGTGCGGCTCGTTGCTGCTGGTGCAGATTACCGGTGAGCACTCTGTCATGCCATAGCCTTCGTACACGGGCATCTTTATGGCCGAGAAAAAAGCCGAGATGTTAGGCTGAATGCTCGCAGCTCCAGAAACGATGATGTCGAAGTGCTCGGCGCCGAGTTTCCTGCGAATCTTGCTGTAAACAAGCTTGTCGGCAATCTTCAACTTGAAATTATAGAACCAGTGCCGGCCGTCAACGGTATATTTCTCGGCAAGATTCATTGCCCAATAGAATATGTTTTTCGCGAGTCCCTTCTGATTCTGCCCGGACTGTCTTATCTTAAGATAAATCTTTTCCAAAAGACGCGGCACGCATGTCATCATGGTTGGCTGAATCTCCTTCATGTCGTTGGCTATGGTCGCAACACCTTCGGCGTAATAAACTGATATTCCAAGGTATTGATACAGATAGACTAATGTTCTCTCGTAAGCGTGGCAGATTGGAAGAAAACTCAATGCGCGTGTGGATTTCGGCGATGGAGTTTGTCTCAAGTTCTCAATCTGACCAAGAATATTTGCATGTGAGAGCATTACGCCTTTTGGGGTGCCGGTGGTTCCCGATGTGTAGAGAATAGTGGCGCAATCGCTGCTCTTGACAGCGTCTTTGCGACGTTTTAACTCTTCGGGATTTTGATTTTCGCGACCTAATTGTAAAAGGTCGGACCAGATAGGGTAGTCGCCGCGTTTTACGAAGGTGTATATCGTCTTCAAAGAAGGAATGTCGTTGATGATATCCTCTATTTTGTTCAATACGCATAACCCTTCCACTATCACGAACTTTGCCTCGCTGTTGTTGATAACGATACGGTAGTCTTCCTTGCTTATGGTTGGATAGATGGGCACTGTGACAGCGCCGACTTGTTGTATCGCCATGTCCATGATGTTCCATTCCGGACGGTTATTGCTTATAATGGCTACTTTGTCATCTTTCTGAATGCCCAATTTGATAAGGGCATAACTGATGATGTCGGTGGTCTCTATGTATTCTTGGACACTATACTTGCGCCATTCACCATTTTCTTTCTTGGCAAGGGCCGTTTCCTGGTCGGGGTGTTTTTGCAAATAAGTCGTCAGAATGTCAAAAATGCGTTTTTCTTCCATCTTCATTGTTTTTTTAACAGTGCAAAAATACACAATATTTTAACCCATGAAAAAAGCAGGGGTGGGTGGGGTGAATTTTGGGATAAAAACACTTATTTGGGTGTGAAACTATCGTTTTTAGGTGTGAATGAAAAATTTATTCGGTGTTTTTAGGTGTGAAAGTGCCGAATTTAGGTGTGAAAATATTAAAGCCAGGTGTGAATATTAAGCACCAAAATCATCAAAAAGGATGTTGTTTTTCTGAACGCCGAGATTGTCTAACAAGGATAGTACGGCTTTTGTCATCATCGGAGGTCCGCAGAGATAATACTCTATTTCTTCAGGTTCAGGATGGTTTTTGAGGTAATTCTCGAATAACATCTCGTGAATATTGCCCACGAAACCGTTCCAGTTATCTTCGGGAAGCGGTGACGACAATGCTATGTTGAATTTGAAATTAGGATTTTCGGCTTCAATATGCTTGAAATCTTCGATGTAGAAAAGCTCGCGCAGCGAGCGTCCGCCATACCAAAACGAGACCTTGCGCCGGGTGTGTTTGGTAAGGAAGAGGTCGAGAATGTGCGAGCGCATCGGTGCCATGCCTGCGCCGCCGCCGATAAACACTATTTCTTTTTGAGTGTCTCTGATATGAAACTCTCCAAAAGGACCGCTGACAGTCACTTTGTCGCCAGGCTTCAAAGAATATATGTATGATGAGCATACTCCGGGGTTGACATTCATGAAACCGCCGTTTTTCTTGTCGAATGGCGGCGTGGCAATACGCACATTGAGCATGATTATGTCGTTCTCCGCAGGATTGTTGGCCATTGAATAAGCCCTGAACTGAGGCTCCGGATTGTGCATCACAAAATTGAACATCTGGAATCTCTCCCAGTCTTTGCAGTATTTCTCATCAACAGCGATGTCGGAATATCTCACATCACATTTGGGAACCTCGATTTGAACATAACCTCCGGAGAGAAAGTCGAGATGCTCGCCTTCGGGCAGCTTCACCACGAATTCCTTGATGAACGTGGCGACATTTCTGTTGCTGACAACAGTGCATTCCCGCTTTTTTATGCCGAATATCTGTGGATTTATCTGTATTTTCATGTCTTCGCGAACTTTTACCTGACAGGCCAGTCTCCAATTGTCAAGTTGTTCTTTGCGACTGAAAAAGCCTTTTTCAGTTGGTAATATGGAGCCGCCTCCTTGCAAAACCTGACAACGACACATGCCGCAGTTGCCTTTGCCGCCGCATGCCGAAGGAAGGAAAATCTCTTCCTCCGCAAGAGTTTGAAGTAGTGAATTTCCCGGCTTAACCTCAAGTTCACGCTCATCGTTGATGTCAATCTTGACATTCCCTTCCGGCGTAAGTCTTTTCTTGACAATTATAAGAATTGCCACAGGAATCAACACCGCAATGAGAAATACTATAACACTGGTCAATATGATATATGTGATGCTCATGTTAAAAATCTATTCCAAGGAACGCCATGAAAGCTATTCCCATTAAACCTGTGATAATGAATGCGATGCCGGTGCCCTGAAGGCGCTTCGGTATCTTTGAATATCTGGTTTTTTCTCTTATGGCTGCCATTCCGACAATGGCGATAAGCCACCCGACACCAGAACCAAATCCGTATGCAAGCGACTGACCTACAGTGCTATAATGCTTCTCTTGCATGAAGAGACATGCACCCAATATCGCACAGTTGACGGCAATGAGAGGAAGAAAAATACCTAAAGAATTATATAATGACGGACTGTATTTTTCTATCACCATCTCTAAAATCTGAACTATCGCGGCGATAATCGCTATGAAAAGAATGAAGCTGAGAAATTCTAATGAAACATCAGCAAAAACAGGGTTTACCCATGATAATGCTCCTTCAGAAAGTACATATCTGTCAAGAAGATAATTCACAGGAACTGTGACAATAAGTACAAAGGTGACCGCGACACCAAGACCGAAAGAAGTCTTGACATTCTTGGAGACAGCAAGAAAGGAGCACATTCCGAGGAAATATGCGAAAACCATGTTGTCGATGAAAATCGAACGGAAGAATATACCTAAAATGTCCATCATTTTTCCTCCTCTGATTTTTGTATCCAGATAATTATCCCTATGATTATCAATGCCATGGGAGGTAAAATCATGAGACCGTTGTTGATGTATCCCAATGAGTACACTCTTTCGGGTATGACATTGTAGCCTAATAATGTGCCGTTTCCGAACAGTTCGCGGAAAAACGCCACTATGATTAATATCGACCCATAACCGAGACCGTTGCCTATGCCGTCGAGCAAGGACTCCCAAGGACTATGTGACATGGCAAAGGCTTCAAGTCGCCCCATGACAATGCAGTTGGTGATGATAAGCCCGACAAACACAGAGAGTTGCTTGCTTACGTCATACATGAAAGCTTTCAATAATTGATCGACAAGGATTACCAATGTTGCGACAATTATTAGCTGGACAATAATACGTATTTTTGAAGGTATGCCCTTGCGTAGCAATGAGATTATAAGGTTTGACAAAGCCGTCACGACAGTGACCGACAGAGCCATCACAATAGCCGGTTTAAGTTTGGCGGTGACAGCCAACGAGGAGCAGATGCCCAATATCAGCACTGTGACAGGGTTGGCTTTACGCAAAGGGGCGGTTATCAGATTTATGTTCTTACTCATGACCTTTCAAATATGGTAGATACGATTTTAATGTGCGGTCAATCATCTCTTCGACACCTTTGGAGGTACGTGTGGCTCCTGTTATGGCGTCCACGTCAAGGTAAACGCGTTCCGCTTTTCTCTGGATTTTCTTGCCTGCATACTGACTGCGATATTTGTCGGTAGTGATTTCATCTCCTAAACCCGGTGTTTCGGCTTTATGGTCAAATACTGCTCCGACGACAGTGACACCGTCATCGGCGATACCGATGTAACCTGAAATCGGCCCCCAAAGTCCGTTGCCTTGCATCGGGATAACAGTGATATGGTCGTCGATAACATAATAGGGTAAATCGCCATCATGCAGTGCGGTGCAATGTTGTTTGAAAAGTTGTTCCGCATTGTTTTTATCGACATTATAGATTCCGGCAGATTTTAGAATAAAGATACGTTGCTCGTTGAGCTCGTTGCGTTTTTGATAAGGTTGCAGCCACATGGCGGCAGCAGATAGCAGCAGCGACACTATAATCACGAGAATGATGATGTAACGGAAGATATAGCGGTCGCTCATTTGACTCTCCTTTCTGCCGATGCCCAGCGTTTTTTGCGTTTGCGGATATTGCATGCTATTACACACCAGTCGATGAGGGGGGCGAACACATTTAGGAGCAGTATCGCAAGCATCATACCTTCGGGGTAGCCTGGATTTGCAACACGAATCAAAATTGTCACGGCACCGATGAGAAATCCGTAAATCAATTTTCCCATGTTAGTCTGTGCCGCCGTGACAGGGTCTGTTGCCATGAAAAACGTTCCGAACATGAAACCGCCCATCAGAAGATGGTAGTGGAATGGAATATCGGAAATGAGCAGGCTCATTGAAATCGCTCCTATAAATGTCGAAATGATTATTCTTAAACTTGCTATTCCGTTTATTATCAGGAAGATGCCACCAATCAAGATGGCAATTTTAGATGTCTCGCCTATACTTCCCGGTATCATGCCTATAAACATTTCCGACAGACTCGGCAAGTCGCCGACCGCGCCTCCCTTGAAGATTATTCCAAGCGGTGTCGCGCCGCTGTAGGCATCTGCTTTTTCGGCAATCCACACGCTGTCGCCTGTCATCTTGGAAGGATAGGAGAAGAACAAAAACGCTCTGGCCAATAATGCTGGATTTACTACGTTCATGCCGCTGCCGCCAAACACTTCCTTGCCAATGATTACTGCAAAAGCCACAGCAAGGGCGAGCATCCATAATGGCACATCGACAGGCATGATTAGCGGAATCAAAAAACCGGTTACGAAATAGCCTTCATTGACATCTTCATGCCTTATCTCCGCAAAAGTGAACTCGATGGCAAGACCCACGACGTAACTGACAAGATAAATAGGAATGATTTTTAATAATCCGTAACCGACTGTTTGCCAAAATGTTGCATTTTCGCCAAATGAAAGAAAATGTTGATACCCTATGTTCCATGTTCCGAAAAGAAAACAGGGAATGAGGGCGATGACAACATAAATCAAGTTTCGTTTCATGTCATAGGCGTCGCGTATGTGCGCACCGGTAGTTGTGACACGGTTCGGAGTGTAGAGAAAGGTCTCAAAAGCCTCGAAAGTCGAGTGGAACTTGGCGTTTTTGCCACCTGGTTCGAACTGTGGCTTGATTTTATCAATATACTTCCTGAGTCCCATTAGTTCACTTCCTTTCTTATAAATTCAAGTCCTTCACGAATAATCTGTTGTATCGGTGTTTTCGATGGGTCGATTACTTCACAAAGCGCAAAGTCTTCGGAATCAATCTCATATATGCCCAACTCTTCCATCTCGTCAATATCTTTGACTAAACACGCTTTGATTAGCTGCATTGGGTATATGTCAAATGGGAACACCTTCTCAAACTGTCCTGTCATGATGTAAGGACGTGTGTCGCCGTTGGTGTTGGTGTCCGTAAAACGCTTGAAAATCGGTCTAATCCAGCCGAAAAGCCTATGTTTATTACCTTCGGGTATCACAGTGACTTGTGTATCGTGGAAACAAAGATGGTTGTCGTCGGTTATGTTCGTGCCTGTCAATACGTTGCCGCTGATGATGCGGGCGTTTTCGGCGATATTCAATATCGGGGTTATTTCTGCACCGATTCGTGTCTGATAATAATGTGGTCTTTTCGCTGCCGAGCCTGTCATCGCGATGATGCGAGTGCTGTCGTATTTTCCAGTAAGGAAAAGGTTGCCGATAGTTATAAGGTCCTGAGGGTAGCAGTACCACACGGTTTCTCCTTTATTTATTGGTGAAAGCACATTTATCTGTGTCCCGACATTACCGGCAGGATGCGCCCCCTCGAATTTTGTAATGATAATGTTTTTGGATAAATCATTCAATAATATATCATGATTTATATTTACATATACATTTCCATCGGTTAATTTCGCCAATACATTGAGACCTGTCGTTAATGTATTGTGTTGATTTTCAATGATAAAATCATTATCTGGTGCTAATGGGGCTGTGTCGAACATCGAAACGAAAATATGTTTCGGTACATCATCGGGGTTGGCGATTGTGGCGAACGGTCTCTGGCGCAGCACAGGCCAGATGCCACTGCGTAACATTTTGTCAATGGGATTATCTATGTCATCGAAGTTTATTGCTTCGTTTTTGCCGTCGGATTCCACGACGACACGAAGAATTGCTCGTCTCTCGCCGCGGACTATGGCTTTCACTTTTCCGGAGATGGGGGAGGTGAAAACTATTTGTTCGTTGTTTTTATCATGAAAAAGAACCGAGCCGATTTTCACGTCATCGCCTTCAGCCACGTTCATTTTGGGTGTAATACCAATAAAATCGGTTGGCTTGATGGCACAGCAGACAGGCTCGAAACGCTCAATTTGTTTCGACGCTTCACCTGCCAACCGTATGTCCATGCCTTTTCTTATCTTGATTTTATTCATAACCCTGTTTCTTATCTTGATTTCAATACAATCCGACAGCGAGATTTTAAGCGCTGCAAACAACTGATGACAAGATTACTCCCGTCACCAGTTGTTTATTTTAAACAATAGTTGTCAGCGACTATTGTTTCTTTATGATTTTCTTTGTCCAGACATTTTCAACACTTCTGATCTGGAGTATATAAGTGCCTGTTGATAAGCCGTTGAGATCGATGACTATGTTCCGTCCGTTATCGGCGGATTCTTTCTGTTGGTAAACGACTTGTCCGACAGAATTATAAATCATGACACTGACATCAGAAGAGACATTTTCAATAGATACGTTGACAAAATCATTGGCCGGATTAGGGTGAATGCTCAAATTCGGTTCTTTTGGCGTGACGACCTCGTCTTTTGAGAAGTGGATGAGGATTGACTCGTTGTAAACTTTATATCCACAGCCGGTATATTGGAACTCAAGGAATATGTCACCGAGTTCATAGTCTTGTTCTGAAGGCGTGTAGGTCGTCTGCATGGAGTGTGGGGTGTTGAAGTTGCCTGTTCCGTTTGTCGTGTTCCATCCATTGAAGTCCCCGAGGTTTTCGATTTCAACGGAGATTTCAATCGGTTCTATTGTGAATGCCGTATAAACTTCATCAAATGTTGCGATGGGTTCTTCTATGAATGAGACGACCATGCTGTCTTGTATTGTCTCGTTGTTTTTGTAAGCTGTCAGTGTGAGTGTCACTGAACCGTTGGCGATATCTTGCGCACCGGGTGTGTACACCGGATCAAGTGCTGTGGCGTCGCTGAAAGTGCCGTCACCCTCGGTGGTCCATTCCACTGATGTCTGATTTGTCGCATAACCGAACAACAGAGCGTTTTCGTCGGCGCAGATGTTGATGTCGAGACCTGCGCTCACATGAAGATCTCTGCTACGAGGCTTGATTATAAAGTCAATCCATGCGCAGTCGCTACCACTTGATACGCTGATGTCTTTCTTGTATGTCCATTTAAAGGTGTGAGTGCCATTTGTCACAGGATACTGCGCCAATGACCATGCGACGGTGCCAGACCAGTTGTCCTTCTCGACATTGTCAATATAGAAGATTAACTTGTCATAATGTTTCTCTGATGACACTTTATAATAGAAAGCTATGGTGTCAGCTTGCTCCACTTCATAGGTGAATGATAGCGATGTCTCCTGACCATGGTTGATATTTCCCGATTTTACGCAATACATGCCTTCGTAAGGATCGTTGTTGTCAATTGTCCAAGGGCATGATGCGTCGTTATTCCATGTGTCGTCAATCACGCCAAGTTCAAAGTCTTCTACGTTAAGAGCAATCTTCGTGACGAAGTCTTTTGTGTCGGTGTAAACGCCGGAAGCCACAAACAGATTGTAATTGGCGGGTGTTCCTGCCGGGGCTTCGTTGACATATACTTCATAGTTGAAGTAATGAATTGAGTCAGCGGCAATAGATTCCGTGGATACCACCTTGGGTGTCAATATTTGCAGATATGGGTTGTTCATGGTGAGTATTGCATTGGTGATTTTTGAATTAGCGTTGCCGTTGTTTTTCACTGCGAACTTAAATTCTGCTGTCTCTCCCGGGTCAAGGCGACCGTTGCCGTTGCCATCAAGTTCTCTGATTGTCACCGCGCCGATTGCAAAGACAGGGGCGTATGCTTTCATTATGATATTATTCTCGTAAACAGCGTCGCCGCTTGTAATGGTGATTACAAACTCGATGTTGGTCTTGTTAGGCACCTCGTTTGAAATTGTGAAATTGAAAGCTTCTTCAAGGTTTATTATGGCGTTTGAGTTAAGTGCCGCGAAATCGGCGGTGCCTTTTGTAACGGTCACATACTCTGACTCTGATGTCATTGTTATTGTGCCTGCCGGAGCCGGAGAGTTGCCGACATTCTTAAGTTGCATGTTTAATCCGGTGTTGTCGCCAAAGTTGAGCTGTGCAGCCTCGTTGATGAGGCTGTAGTTGTCGATGATGATATACGGTCCGTCGGAAGGTATGACCTCGATATCAGCCTCGTAGCGGAGGTAGTTTTGTCCTGTCACTGTGAGTTTAAGCACTGTCGGCGGTGTCTGTGGGACTATTTCAATGTTTTGTGAGATGCCTGTGGCTTCTGCTACTGCCACGATTTCGATGTTCTCGCCTTCGCCTTTGGTCAAGGCGACTACAGTGCCTTCAGGCGCTGTGATTTGCAAGGTGTTGAGACCTGCAATCTGCACGTTCTGATGCTGCACGTTCATGGTCTGTGGCACTTGCGTGTATATTCTCAAGAAAGCGTCGCAGTGCGCTGTGAACATGATATAAGTGATGCCTTTGGATTCAATGTTGTAGGGCCATGATGTCTCGTTGAGGAAATACTTGCCGGCCACGTTGCCGAATGCCGGACGCCAATTGCCTCTATACGCGTAAGCCGGTGTATTGGTGTTGCTTGGGAAGGTTGGCATGAAGTTTGGGTCAAACTGGTCATAAACACCCCATACGAATGCGTCGTTGACGAAAGAATACGAAATCTCGGTAGGTGAGATGACACCGACAGCGCCGGCGTTCTGTCCGTTGAAAGTGCGGCGCATCCATTTTTCGGTGAAGCAGTTGCCGTTGGAGCCGGTGTAGTTGAACATACCTGTCTGGCAGTTGATTGACATGACGAAAGGCATCTTGCCAACGTTGGTCAGCTGGTCGATGTGATGGTTGCGTACAGCCGGTTCTCCCCAGCCTTCATCAAAGCCGTGGTCGCGGTGTTGTACCAAGAAGGTGCCGTTGTTGACAGCTTGTACAACCTGTTCAGGTGTGCCACCCGTCCAACCGCCCATCTCTGATGGAGATGCGGGTATGTAGTTTGTTCCTGTCGGCCCGAAATAGCTCGTGATTTGCTCGGTGTTTTGTGCTGTTGACCACGAGCTTCCAGGGAAGCCTGAATATATGCAGTTGATACGTTGTGGGTTGTAACCGTGAGTGCGCATATAACCGCCGAATATCTCTGAACAGAGCTGGAACCAACGCTCGGTCTGCCAGCCTAAAGCGGTGATGGGAGCGTTGTAGAAGTTCGGATTCATGTTGGGGTTGGTGTGCTCGTATTCAATCTGTTTGTCGGCCATCATTGCCGCTTCTGTCGCATCAGCAGCGACCAGGCGAGAGAATACCATTTCAGGAAGGTTGTCGCCTCCGACAACGTCAGCGTATTGTATGTCGGTGATACATGACCCGTTGTCTGCTGATGGATGATAGACTGAAATTGCCGGAATGCCTTGTGCCATATTGGTGTTGTGGTCTCCGAAGAGAAGCACTGCCACAGGGGCGATAGTCCAATTGTTGTAAGCGTTGTGAAACCAGCTCTTCATCTGATTTGTTGTCGTTGCCGGCATTTCTTCGAGGCGCACCACTTCGGTGATGATGCCTTGTCTCATGCGATATTCTTTAAGACGTTCAGCCGGTTCAACGAATCCGTCGTTGTTAGGGATAACGATGATGTATTCCGCGCCTTCGGCATCGTCTCTCAACCACTGTTGCATTCTCGCCTCGTAATCGATGACAGGTAAGGACTCGTAGTTCATGATGTTTTGAGCGAGAATAGGATCCCAGTACGGTGAGCGGAGTCGGTTGTCGCCAAACTGACCGTTGCCACCTACAAATTCAACTTCAAGTTTAATGTTATGATAGACAACGGCTTCTTTTGTCACGGGGTTAAACCTCACAGGGCTGACACTGATGTTGACGATGTCAACGCCGCGTATCTGTGTAGCAGGGCTGATACTTGCAAATTCTGCCGGATAATAAGTGTTGTCAGAGTAAACCTTGGTGTCTTTGATGTAATTCATGTCCGGTTCGGCAGCCTCCGACTCGACACCTAATGATGGTTCTACGTTGACGTTGGAGATTGTTTGTTGCTCGAAGCTCACCACATGCAAAACAGCTTGTGCTCCTTGCGGAATGGCGATGGTGCGGCTGTAACTCGGAACGTTAGGCAAGCCTTTCTCGTTAGGAAGACTAATGTCGGCGATGCCGATAGTCTGCATCTTCTCGCCGTTGTAGGTGAAAGAAGCCATGCTCATCTCGTCGATGGTGTATTCGAGAGTGACATTGCCTCTTGTCTGCTCTGTCATTTTAAAACCGGTCTTTCCTGAATGATCGAACTGGAAAGTGCGGATTTCCTGGGCAGTTGCCGCGACGCTCAGCATCATGAGAGCCAAGCATGTCAATCTGCGTAAGTAGAGTTTTTTCATCAGATGTGGTTTTAATAATTTAATTCATTAAACGAGTCCGCCGAATCCCATGAATGCCATGGCCAAGATGCCTGCTGTTATGAGGGCGATAGGGGTGCCTTGAGTGCCTTCAGGGGCCTCCATCAAGTCTATGTGCTCGCGAATGCCGGAGAAGATGATTAAGGCCACTGCGAATCCGATAGCGATGCCGGCCGCGTAGATGACAGCCTCTCCAACGTTGTTGCCGTAGATGAAGCCTTCGCCGACGACCTTTAACGAGACACCGAGGACACAACAGTTGGTGGTAATCAACGGTAAAAACACGCCAAGTGCAGTGTAAAGCGATGGGCTGATTTTCTTCAAGATGATTTCAACCATCTGCACCAAAGCAGCGATGACCAAAATAAACGCTATCGTCTGTAGGAACTCCAATCCATGGGCTACAAGGACGTATTTATTCAACAGGTATGTCACCAAAGTGGCGAGGACGAGTACGAAGATGACGGCGGCGCCCATGCCCACGGCGGTGGAGGTCTTCTTGGAAGTGCCTAAAAACGGGCATATTCCGAGGAACTGCGCCAAAATGACGTTGTTGACAAATATTGTCGATATGAGAATTATTATGATTTTCATGGCACTTTGTTATTTAGTTTTCTTTAATCTGTTGACTATTGCGATGAGATAACCCAGGGCGATGAAAGCTCCCGGGGCAAGCACGAAGATGAGAATGGTCTGCGCGTCTTCAGGTAAGAATCTTAAGTTGAAGATGCTGCCGCTTCCGAGTATCTCGCGAATGGAGCCGAGAACTGTCAATGCAAAGGTGAATCCTAAACCCATGCCGGCACCGTCGAGAATCGAAGGCCACACGGGGTTCTTGGAAGCAAAGGCTTCGGCGCGTCCTAAAACGATGCAGTTCACCACAATAAGGGGAATGAACAAACCCAACGTCTCGTAAATGTCCGGAACATAAGCCCGCATAACCAACTCAACTACAGTCACAAATGAAGCGATAACAACGATGAAACAAGGAATTCTCACCTTGTCGGGAATGAAATTCTTCAACAACGAAATGACAAGGTTCGACATTATAAGAACGAATGTTGTCGCAAGTCCCATTGACATGCCGTTGATGGCGCTCGTCGTGGTGGCGAGGGTGGGACAGCATCCTAACAAAAGGACGAGAATGGGGTTTTCCTTGATAAGTCCTTTGGTGAAAGTTTTCCAGTTACTCATTGTTTCCTCCTTTCATGAATTGGTCTTTGTTGGCCTCGAAACCGTCTGCTGCCTTCTGAATGGCCTCTGCCACGGCTCGTGAACTTATTGTCGCGGCTGTGATGGCATCTACATCGCCCCCGTCTTTCTTCACCTTGAGGGTAAACGCCTTCGGGTCTTTGCCGTAAAATTGACTCTTGAACTTGTCTTGAACCATATTGGCCCCTAAACCTGGAGTCTCTGCCTGTGCTAATATGGATACCTTATTAATGATGCCGTTGTTCAGAACGCCGACCATCAACTCGACCTTGCCGCTGAAACCATTGTTGGAATAAGTCTTGATGGCTGCGCCTATGAAGTTGTCATTGGCATCAAATGCTATGTTATATGTAAGGTCGTCGATAACCTGTGTCTCTGTCTTTACTATCTCAACGTCAGTCTTCAGAACCTCGTTGATAGCTTTCAGATTCTTGTTGTCCTCAACTTGATCGATGGCAGGTTTTGTCAGACCATAGACGAAGCCAAGTACGCCGCCCGAAACGATGGTGATGACCATAAGGGCGATGAGCATATTCTTTAATGTTGATTCTTTCTTTGCCATAATTTCAAAATTTTAAGATTCAACGATTATCTTGCCACGCCGAAGCGCTGTGGTTTAAATCCTTTGTTGATGAGCGGCACGACAGCGTTCATTATAAGGATCGCGAATGACACGCCTTCAGGATACTGTCCCCACAGTCTGATTATGACTGTGATGGCTCCGATGCCGATGCCGTAGATAATCTTACCTGATGTCGTCATAGGTGATGTCACCATGTCGGTTGCCATGAAAAAGGCTCCAAGTATGAGGCCGCCGTACACGAGATGATACCATGGCGCCACATATTGTGTCGGGTCGATGAGGTAGCACACACCGGTCATGGCGAACACTGTGAGCAGAATGCTTAAAGGTGTCGCTATGTCTATGATTTTCTTAACGATGAGATAAATGGCGCCAATCAGCAGGGCAATGGCGCAAATCTCGCCGAAAGCACCGCCGCGGTTGCCCAAAATCATGTCGAGAAACTGCATGTCGCCTGACTGTGCCAATGTCCCGACACCTGATTCCTTCAACACACTCAAAGGAGTAGGGCCGGTCACAGCATCGGTGAAAAATCCTGCATCGAAGACGGGCTGTGCTTTCGGCCATGTCGTCATGGCTGTCGGGAACGACACCATCATGAACACTCGACCCACCAACGCAGGGTTGAACGGGTTCTTGCCCAAGCCTCCAAACGACATCTTGGCGATGCCGATGGAAACCACGCTGCCTACAATGACCATCCATAACGGAAGGTTGGCGGGTACGTTGAAAGCTAAAAGCAGACCTGTCAAGGCGGCTGAACCGTCGTTGATGGTCAAAGGGCCTTTGATAAGATATTTCTGAATGAGCCACTCGGTCAGCACGCAGGCCGCCATCGCGACGATGGTCAGGCGAAGTGCATGCCAGCCGAAATAATAAACGGCGACAAGCAAAGCCGGTAACAAGGCTATTATCACCGAATACATTATTTTCTTTACGCTTAAATCTCCGTGAACATGCGGAGAACCTGATATTGTCAACTGATTCATAACTATTTCTGATTGCGTGAACGTATTAATTGTCCTGTCTTGGTCTTGCCATAGCGGATATAGTCGGCTAATGGAATGTTCGCAGGGCAGGTGAACTCGCACGAACCGCATTCGATGCAGTCCATGATATTGTGTTTCTCTGTCTCCTCAAAGTTGTTCTGGCGGGCGAGACGATTCAGGAGATAAGGTTCAAGACCCATAGGGCAGGCTTGCATGCACTTGCCGCAACGGATGCAGTTGCCGACCTTTCTTGGCTGGGCGTCTTTCTCGTTGAGCATCAAGATGCCTGAAGTGCCTTTGATGGTCGGGAATGTGGTGACACTCACAGACTTGCCCATCATGGGGCCGCCATTGATGAGGTTTGCGGTGTCCTCGGGAAGTCCGCCGGCTGCTTCAATGAGCAAATTGGCAGGAGTTCCTATTCTCGTAAGGAAGTTAGATGGCTTCTTAACCGATTTCCCCGTCACTGTGACGACACGGTAAACCAACGGTTTGTTCTTCTGCACCGCCTCGTAGATGGCGAATGTGGAAGCTACGTTGACAACGACGCAACCAGTCTCTATAGGCAGTTTTCCCGATGGAACCTCGCGCCCTGTCACTGATTTGATAAGCTGTTTTTCACCACCTTGAGGATATTTTGTCTTCAATGGCTGAATCTCTATGCCCTCGAAGTACTTGTCGCTCTTCACAATATCGTCAAGTTTCTTTGCTGCTTCGATTTTGTTGACCTCGATGCCTACCACGCCTTTGGGCGCGTTGACGGCTTTCATGATAACCTTCACGCCTATGAGGAACTCGTAGGGCCTCTCTATCAACAGGCGGTTGTCGCAGGTGAGATATGGCTCGCATTCCGCCGCGTTGATGATGACGTATTCCGCTTTCTTGTCTTTAGGTATCATCAACTTGACGTAGGTGGGGAATGTGGCGCCGCCAAGACCTACTATGCCGTGCTGTTTGATGCGTTCAATAATCTCTTCGCTTGAGAGGGTGATATCTTTTATCAAGGTGTCGCTGGTGTCGATGTCTTCGAGCCATTCGTCGCCTTCCGCGTCGATGAAGATGGCTGGTTTGCGGTAGCCTGTGTGGTCCATAACATCGTCAATCTTGTTGACAGTGCCGCTCACCGACGAGTGTACGTTGGCGCTGATGAAGCCCTTCGCCGTGGCGATGAGCTGGCCGACCTTCACCTTGTCGCCTTTTGCGACTATAGGTTCCGCCGGAGCGCCGAGACACTGTCCGAGAGGAATGATGACCTGTTTCGGTATCTCAAATGTGATTATAGGCTGATCCGACGAAAGCTTGTTCTCTTCCGGATGAACGCCACCTTTGGGAAATGTCTTAATTGGATTCATACCTTATGCTTTACTCTCGTTTGGTTGTTCAATAATAGTCTTTTCTGAATTGTCGGTGGCCGCTGGCTCGACCTTGGGTTTCCTTGGCGGGAAATTGACCTCTTGTATGCTTCCGCGAGGGCATGCCTCCACGCATTTGCGGCACTGCTTGCACTTCGTGAAGTCGATATAGGCGAGGTTCCCGCGCATCTCGATTGCCTCGAAAGGACAGGTCTTAAGACACTTCCGGCATGCGATGCAACTCACCTTGCAGTTCTTCATCGCCACAGCGCCTTTCTCGGTGTTGTTGCAGGCCACATACACTCTGCGGCTGTTCTTGCCCTTGGCGCGAATCTCGATGACACCGCGTGGACAAACCTTGGCACACGCGCCACAGCCCACGCACTTGTTCTCGTCAACTTCGGGAAGTCCGGTACCTTTGTTGATGTGAATGGCGTCGAACTGACATTTCTTCACGCAGTCGCCAAGACCGAGACATCCGTTGGGGCAGCCGTTCTCGCCTGCATAGAGTGTGTTCGCAAAGCCGCAGATGTCGGCTCCTTCATAATGCACCTTCGATGGCGCGTTTTCACAAGTACCGTTGCAACGCACTACGGCAATCATAGGCTCGGCAACGGTAGCGGTAAGCCCAAGTAATCCTGCCACTTTAGACATGTCGGAGCTGGGACAGTTCAAGCCTGACAGACTCTGCTTCTCCGCGGCGGCTTTGACACACGCCTCGGCAAAACTGCGGCAGCCGGCAAAACCGCAGCCACCACAGTTGGCACCGGCTAACACCGATTCCACCTCGTCGATGAGAGGGTTCTCCTCAACCTTGAATTTCTTCGCGACGAAAAATAAAATAATCGCCGCCACTCCTCCTAAAATTCCCAGTATTACAAGGGACCATAGTAAAATATTACTCATAAAACAAAACATATTTTTAGCGGTTGCAAAATTAGTATATTTTTATTTAACAAGCAAAGGAAAATTTCGCATTTTTAAATCCTCGTCTCGACTGGAACACGGCGAAACGTGGAAATCCCTGGGGCTAAATCTATTATAAATCATTTGGCAAGATTGCCCGAATCCTTTCGTCTCCATAAATGACCTGTCCTATTTTATTTCGTACGTGAACTTGCCATTCAGTTTGTCTTTGAAAAAATACAAAATCCCGTAATAAATTGCCACGACTCCGACACCGATGAGCGCGGCAATCCATTCTTTCATGGACAAGTTGCTGAGAATCACTATGATGGCGACTAACAAGAACGCAGGAATGAAATATGCGAACAACGCCGCCTTGTTGCCCTGGTTGGCATTCATGATGATGCGTACCGGCTGGCCGACAATGAACTCCTTGTCTTCCGGCTTGGGCACCGTGACGCGCTTCTCTCGCATCTCCGACATCCCGCAAGCTGATTTGATGCCGCAAGAGCCACACATGCTTGAGCTAAATATCTCTATCTCAATGTCTTTGTCGTTTATCCCGACCACTACGCCTGGATGTGATACATGTTCGTTCATAATGAAAAAATTTATGCAAAAATAAGAAAAAAATTTATATTTTTGCATCGTTAAAATTGAATTATGAAAATTGGGATAGAAAAATGTAAAAGAAAAGTCAAGTATTTGAAAATCAGACTAATACGATGGCTTAAGTCGATAACTTTCCCAGGCTTCCATGGCAAATCGTTCTATGAGGTGTTCACCTATTTTATCAACGGTTTTTCAAAGGGTTATCTCACCGACCGTGCGGCTGCCGTGGCTTTTAACGTGTTTTTGGCGATTTTTCCTGCCGTCATGGTGCTGTTCACATTGATTCCATATATGCCTCTTGAGGGAGTGAAAGAGATGATTGTTGACTTCATCTCAAGAGTGGTTCCGCAAAATATTGCCGGAAGAGTGGTGAATACCATCGACGAAATCATGTCGCATCAACATAATGCCTTGATGTCCATTGGTATAATAATGGCGTTTTATTTCAGCTCCGGAGCCATCAGGGCGTTCTTCAGAGGCTTCGACATGGGGGTCAACCATATCGGCAGACTGTCGATAGTGAGGATGTACGGCGGCGGATTGTTCACCACCTTGATACTCGGCTTGTTGCTGATAATATCAATAGTGCTGATAATTATGGGAAATAATTATCTGCCATGGCTTTTCAACAAGATTAATTTCTATAACAATTTCGTGATAAAATTGATAGACATTGGCAGATGGCTGCTCACAGTGTTCGTCCTGCTTGTCGCCATCTCGGTGCTTTATTATTTCGGAAATCCTTATAAAAACAGAAAATTCCGTTTGTTTACCCCGGGTACCATCATGTTTACACTCATGTTCATCTTGGGAACAATGGGATTTAACTACTATATTGTCAATTTTTCAAATTATAACGCGCTTTACGGCTCAATCGGCGGTCTTATCATCTTTATGATGTGGATGTATGTGAATTGTATCATCGTTCTGATTGGCTATGAATTGGACACGTCGATTTTCCTTGCGGAAAAACAGCTGTTAAATCAAAAAAATCATTAATTTTGCAAAAATTTTTTTAAAATGCGGAAAATTGTTTTTATCGGAAGCGGAGCAATAGCCACGGCAATCGGTGATGTGCTCGCTCAAAAAAATAAAGACGAGATTTATTTGTTGTCTATTGAAGACGAAGTGGTTGAGATGATTAATACGATGCATGTCAACTCTTTGTATTTCCCGAAATGTACGTTGAGTGAGAATCTTAAAGCGACGAAAGACAAGACGGTGCTTCTTGAGGCAAATGTCATTTTCCTTGCAATACCCTCCATGGCGGTTGTCGAATACCTCAGGGAGAACAAGGATTATATCAACCCCACTGCCTTGCTGGTAAATCTTGCCAAGGGTTTCGGTAGCGGCGACCAGATTATACCAGATAGCATTAAGTCATTTATATTCAATCCCTTCATGACATTAAAAGGCCCCTCTTTCGCTCGTGAAATCATCAACAGGCAAGATACAGGTCTTACGGCGGCGACATCTGATAAAGAGTTATACAAAATCATCACCAATGTGTTTTACGACACCTTTATTCGTACCGATTTCACCACTGATGTCACCGGTGTGGAATACGCCTCAATCTTAAAAAATATCTACGCCATCGTTATCGGCATGGTCGACGCCAACTTTGATTCGGCAAATCTGCGCTCTATCTTTATCACCAAGGCACTCAATGAGATGCGTCAACTAATCACCACTTTCGGAGGCGAAAGCAGCACCATGTATAAATATTGCGGCTTCGGTGATTTCTCGTTGACATCTCTCAACGACATGAGCCGAAACCGCACACTCGGACTTCTCATAGGAAAAGGCTTCTTCAACAATTATATGTCTGACAGCGTGGTGCTGGAGGGTCGTATGGCTGTAGATGTGTTTCATAAGAAACTTATTGATAATCATATTGATACAAATGATTATCCTTTAATGAGCGAACTTTATCATGTGTTGAATGACAAAGATTATCCGACGCGTAATTTCGTCAAGAACATTCTGAAAAACTGATGGGGATAGTAGTACGACAGAGCATTAAAGGTACATTGATGAACTACCTCGGCGTTGCTGTGGGGTTTGTCACCACTTTCTTTGTGATGACAAAATACCTCACGCAGGAGGAGATAGGTCTCACTCGTGTCATGGCTGACGCCGCCTTGCTGCTGTCGGGACTCGCCGCACTTGGAACCAACACCTCGGCGATGCGATACTACCCTTATTTTAAAGACAACGAGAGCCGCGACCATGGATTTTTCGGCTGGACACTCATCGTGCCTGCCGTCGGATTTGTCATTTTTACTATATTGTTTTTTGTCTTTAAAGATACCTTAATCAATAAGTTCGATGACGAGTCGCCTTTGTTCGTCGATTATATGTACCTCGTCATTCCGATGGCGTTTTTCATGATGTACATGACGGTGTTCGAGACTAACGCCAACTTGCTCATGCGCATCGTCGTTCCGAAATTCGTGCGCGAGGTGGGAGTGAGGCTTTTTACTTTGGGTGATTACATTTTGTATATCACCGGTGTCATCAGCTTAGATGGTATGGTGATAGGTCTCTGCTTGGCATACGTCGTCGCTACATTGCTGAATATCATATACTTGCTTTGTTTGTCAAAGATTAGTTTCAAGATAGAGCCAGGACATGTTACGCCATGGCTGCGCAGGGATTTTTTGTTTTACACCATTTTTCTTGCTGTCGCGGCAGTAGTCGGAAATATCATACCGAGTCTGAACACGTTCTTCATCTCCGCACAGATGGGGCTTGCCGTGACGGGAATCTATACCATCGCGTCGTATATGGCGAATCTGGTGGAAATGCCATATCGCTCGGTGTCGGCAATATCCCGCCCGATTATATCGCAGGCGATGAAAGACAATGATACTCAACGGGCGGCGATGTTGTGTAAAAGCGTTTCGCTGCATCAATTGATAGCCGGTGCATTCGTGTTCTTCGTCATCTGGATTAATATCGATCTCTTTTTTGAACTGCTTCCAAACGGTGAGAAATATATCGATGGAAAATGGGTTTTCTTCCTCCTTGGTCTTGCTAAATTAGTCAACTCATCACTGAATATCGGCGTTACGGTGCTGAGCTACTCAAGGTGGTATTACCTGCAACTTGTCTTTACCGCAATACTTACGGTCAGTGCTATCATCTTGAATAACAAACTGATACCGATTTGGGGAATGACGGGCGCGGCATGGTCGTCAATAATCTCGTACTCCATATATTATTTGTTTTTGCTGTCGCTGATTATCTGGAAAACAGGCGTTTCGCCATTCTCGTGGAAAGAGGTCTTAATAGTGATAATAATGATGACTTTGTTCGTAATAAATTGGTTGATGAATCGTTATGTCTCAAACTGGATGATGGAATCGCTTGGCAATGAGATGTGGAGTAAAATAGTCGAAGCAATGTTGAGAACCGGAATTATTGTGGTTTTTGGTTTGACAATTATATATTATACGAAAATATCAAAGGAAATAAATGAAATTATCAACAAAGTGTTTCATCATTTCGACTGAAACGAAGTTGAATGGAGAAATCGTTTTTAAATCAAACATTGGATGAAAAAAAATATTATAATGTCTGTCGGGCTGTTTTTGCTGACGATTACATCGTTTGCCCAGCTCAAAGGAGTCGTCAGGGACTCAAATGGCGAGGCTCTCGTCGGGGCCAATGTGGTGTGGCAGGGTACTAACTCCGGTACTACTACCGACGCCAACGGTGCTTTTGTGTTGAACAAAAATAAAGATGTCTCATATTTAGTTACATCTTTTGTGGGTTTCCAAAATGACACCACTTTATGTGAAAGTGTTGATTATGTGGAAATTACGCTTAAAGGCGAGATAACTTTGGACCAAATCGTTGTCAAGTCTTCACGTCCGGGCCGGATTCAGTCGAGAGGTGTGGCAAATATTGAGATTATAACTAACACTGAACTATGTCGTGCCGCCTGCTGCAATCTTGGTGAAAGTTTCTCGACAAATCCTTCTGTCGATGTGAATTATGCCGATGCCGCTACAGGCGCAAAGCAAATCAAACTCCTCGGATTGTCAGGTGGTTACGTCCAGATGCTGACAGAAAATATACCTGCATACAGAGGTGCGGCGGCGCCTTTTTCGCTTGGATATATCCCGGGGCCATGGATGCACTCAATACAAGTGTCGAAAGGCGCGGCTACAGTGAAAAACGGCTATGAGTCAATTACCGGACAAATCAATGTGGAATATCTGAAATCTCAAGCAGACGAGGAACTCGACGTGAATCTGTATCTCGACAATCACCTGAAATTTGAAACAAATATCGAAGGAAATATTCATCTCAACGATGCATTAAGTACCGGATTATTATTGCATTACGAGAATTTGTCGATGGAGCACGACGGCAACAACGACGGTTTTATGGATATGCCAAAAGTGCGGCAGTTTAACGTGATGAACCGCTGGATGTATAATAAAGACCATTACATCATGCAAGTCGCCGTTAAAGCGCTGAAAGAGGATAGAAAGGGCGGCCAGATTGACAATCCGCATAACAATACAAGCGACACGACCTATCAGCCTTATGCGATAAATATTGAAACGGAACGTTACGAGGCTTTCGTTAAAAACGCCTATATCATCGATGAAATCCACAACACTAACGTGGCTTTAATCTTGTCTGGATCAAATCATAAGATGAATTCTCTTTATGGTCCAAGGACTTACGATGTGAACGAGGACAATGTTTATGCGCAACTGCTTTTTGAGACAGAGTTTACCCCGAGTCATAGCCTGTCTGCCGGATTGTTGTATAATTATGACGGCTTTTCCGAGAGTTTCCTGTCGCAGCCGAGTATCATGACGACAGAAAACACCGGAGGCGCGCACGCCCAATACACTTTCAATTATGACGATAGATTTGTGTTTATGGCGGGTGTTCGTGGCGACTACAGTGATTTATACGGTATGTTTTACACTCCCCGCGCTCATGTTAAATGGACTGTCAACGACTTGTTAAAATTGCGCTTTTCGGCAGGAAAAGGCTACCGTACACCTCGTCCTTTGCTCGAAAACTATAATCTCATGGCAAGTAGTCGTAGTATAAATATTGATGACAACCTGAAACAAGAAGAGGCCTGGAACTTCGGCTCAAGTGCTGCTTTTGATATAGATATCTTTGAAAAGTGTCTGACAATCAATATGGAATACTATTATACTAATTTTGTGAACCAACTTGTGATTGATATGGATACCGATCCTCATGCAATTCGTTTTGCAAACCTCGACGGGATTTCATATTCGCATACCTTCCAAATTGACGCGACATATCCGTTTTTCGACGGCTTCTCTTTGACGGGGGCGTTCAGGTTAAATGATGTGAAAACCACTGTCAACGGAGTGCTCAGGGAACGTCCTCTCACCAGTCGTTACAAAGGATTGCTGACGGCTACATATAAAAATCCTCTTGAGATATGGCAGTTCGATGTGACTATGCAGTTCAATGGCGGCGGTCGTATGCCCGACCCATACATGATGGCTGACGGCACTATGTCGTGGAATGACTCGTTCGACAGCTATGCGCTGCTTAACGCGCAGATACTCCGATGGTTCCGTTGGGGAAATGTGTATGTGGGCGCTGAAAATATCACTAATTACAAACAAACTAACCCGATTATCGACAGCCAAAATCCTTTTGGCGACAATTTTGACGCCACCATGATTTGCGCTCCTATAGATGGAATAATGTTTTATGCTGGAATAAAATGGAAATTATCAAAATATTAATATCTATGAAAAAAATAGTTTTATTGACATCTGCACTGTTTTTGGCTTTTCTGTTACAAGCTCAAACGAAGAATAGTGAAGTCGTGTTTTCAACTGAACCCGAGATTGAGTGCCAAAGCTGTGTGAAACGTATTAAAGACAACCTTCGTTTTGAGAAGGGGGTGAAGGCTATAAACCCTGACATGAATGCAAATCTCGTTACAATTCAATATGATGGCGGGAAAACAAACCCTGAAAAGTTGCAAAAGGCATTGGCGAAAATAGGGTATAAGGCAACTGTTGTCGTGCCAGAAGAGAAGAAAGAAACTGAAGAGAAGAAAGAAAACAATAATTAATACCCGTGAAGACGCGATGCCTTGCATCTGTTTGTGACACGGTATATCAATTATGCGTATAATAATTGTCGGAACATCATACCCTTATAGAGGTGGTATCGCTGCGTTCACCGACAGACTCGCAGTCGAGTTTGTCAAGGAAGGTATTGATGTCGAGGTGGTTACATTCAAACTCCAGTATCCGTCGTTCCTGTTTCCAGGCAAGACACAGTTTTCCGACGCTGATGCTCCGGTTGGCTTTTCAATAGAACGTAAAATAAACTCTATCAATCCATTGAATTGGATAAAGGTGGGAAAGGAGATACGTGGAAAGAACCCGGATATAGTGATTTTCACTTATTGGATGTCGTTTTTCGCCCCTTGTCTTGGCAAAATTGCAAGGTTTATTAAACGAAACCGTCATTCAAAGTGTATTGGTTTGATACACAATATGATACCTCATGAAAAATCTGTTCTTGACAAGTTGTTCACCCCTTGTTTCGTGAAGGCTGTGGACGGCTTTGTGACACTCTCTCAATCAGTGCTGAATGACGTGGCATCACTTGATAAACAAGGAAAACCCAAATGTATGGTTCCGCATCCTTTGTACGACCATTTCGGCAAGATGGAAGATAAAATATCGGCAATCAATAAGTTAAGTCTTGATGTCAACTATCGGTATCTGTTGTTCTTCGGCCTCGTCCGCGCCTATAAGGGCCTTGACTGGCTTTTGGAAGCTTTCGCCGACGCGCGTTTGAGAAAATATTCCCTGAAACTGCTTGTCGTCGGTGAGTTCTATGATGACCCGAAGCCGTACTATGAACAGATTGAACGCATGGGATTGAGTGAAAATGTCATAGTCGTCAATAGGTATATACCGGATAACGAAGTGCGGGATTATTTCAACGCCGCCGACATCGTTGTGCAGCCATACAAATCGGCAACGCAAAGTGGAATCACGCAAATAGCCTATCATTTTGAGAAACCAATGCTTGTTACCGATACCGGTGGTCTGAAAGAAATCATTCCCGATGGGAAAGTTGGTTATGTGGTTGAACCTCAGCCCATTGCGATAGCCGACGCATTGGTGGATTTTTTCGAGAACGACCGTTATGATTCATTCACGGAAGAGGTGAAAAAGGAGAAGGAAAAATATAAGTGGTCTAATATGACGGCTGCAATAAAAAGTTTGTTATGAAGAAGTTAATCGCTTTGTTTACAGGGATATTCCCGCGTCAGACGTTGATTCGCTTCAGTGCCTTGTTCAGTTTCCTAATTCGTCCGTTGTATATTGGAAATAAGGTCGAGTGTCCTGTCTGCGGCAAGCATTTTCGCAAGTTTCTGCCCTATGGTTACGGCAAGGCGATGGACAACCGTATGTGTCCCAATTGTCTCTCGCTTGAGCGTCATCGTCTGCTTTGGCTGTATCTGAAAGAGAAAACCGGATTTTTCACCGATAATTTGAAAGTGCTGCATTTTGCACCGGAACAGCCTTTCATCAAGCGATTTAAAGCTTTGAAAAACCTTGACTACACTACTGCCGACCTCGATTCGCCAATTGCCGACCTGCATATTGATGTAACCAATATTGATCTTCCTGATAATCAATATGACGTGGTGATATGCAACCATGTCCTGGAACATGTAGATAACGTGAACCAGGCTTTTTCCGAGATAAAACGTATCCTTAAACAGGGAGGTTGGGCTGTTCTCTTGGTTCCGATTAATCCAAATGTTGACACCTGGGAAGATGCTTCTATCACGAATCCTGAAGAACGCAAGCGTTGTTTCGGTCAGTATGACCATGTCAGGCAGTTCGGTCGAGATTATGCTCAAGTGCTTGAAAATGCCGGCTTTGCCGTTGATGCCGACCGCCTATATTACGAGCTTGCGGAAGAACAACGAAGCAGAATGCGACTCGCCCGACCCGGGGAGGAAATTGTTTACATAGTGAGAAAAACATAATAAAAGTATAGAGACACACTTCTTGCGATAGCGTGTCTCTACAATGTTTGGTTGCGTTATCCGCAAAATCTGTGCGGGACTATTTCGCAAGGAATGGATAACCATACTCTGTCGCCGGCACGAATGTCTCCTTGATGGCTCGTGGATTGGTCCATCTGATGAGATTCCACAATCCGCCTGCCTTGTCGTTGGTGCCAGATGCGCGTGAGCCGCCGAAAGGCTGGCAACCTACAACGGCACCCGTCGGCTTGTCGTTGATGTAGAAATTGCCCGCGGCATATTTCAACTTCTGGTCGGCGAGCTGACGAGCCTTGAGATCGTTGACGAAGATGGCTCCTGTCAACGCATAAGGTGATGTCGTGTCGCAGAGTTCCAGTGTCTCCTCATATTTGTTGTCATCGTAAACATAGACAGTGATGATAGGTCCGAAGATTTCCTGAACCATTGACTCGTAGTTCGGTGCCTTGGCGAGTATGACAGTAGGCTCGACGAAGTAACCGACGCTCTTGTCGCAATTGCCGCCGAACACGATTTCAGCGTCCTTGCTGGCGTTGGCTCTGTCGATATAGCCCTTGCAGTTGTCGAATGAAGCCTCGTCGATGACAGCATTGACGTAGTTGGTGAAATCTGTGACATCGCCCATCTTGATGGTGCCGAGCATGTCGCCGACGATTTGTTTCACTTCGTTCCACATTGATGCAGGAATGTAGGCGCGTGATGCCGCCGAGCATTTCTGACCTTGATATTCGAAAGCGCCGCGGACGATGGCGCATGCCACCTCGCGTGGATTTGCCGAGTTGTGGGCGAAGATGAAGTCTTTGCCGCCTGTCTCGCCGACGAGACGTGGATATGACTTGTAGTTGGCGATATTCATGCCGACGCCTTTCCATAAACCCTGGAATGTGGCTGTCGAACCGGTGAAGTGGATGCCGGCGAGGTCGGGGTTGTTCAAGGCGATGCCGCCAATCAAAGAGCCCTTGCCCGGCAGGAAGTTCACGACACCGGCAGGAAGACCGGCTTCCATGGCTATCTGCATGATGTGATAGTTGGAAAGCAGTGCTGTCGTTGACGGCTTCCAAATGGTGGTGTTGCCCATCAAGGCAGGTGTCATGTTCAAGTTCGATGCGATAGAGGTGAAGTTGAACGGAGTCACTGCCATGATGAAACCCTCAAGCGGACGATATTCCACGCGGTTGAGCTGGTCGGGTGACGACGAAGGCTGCTCTGAATAGAGGTTGCCTGCATAGTAGTTGTTGAAACGATAGAAGTCGATGGATTCACATGCTGAATCTATTTCGGCCTGGAAAGCGTTCTTGCTCTGGCCTAACATACATGCTGCATTGATGCGTGAACGGTATTTTGTTGCAAGCAACTGACCGATGCGCGCCATGATGGAAGCCCTTTCCACCCAAGGAGTGTTTTCCCAGTCTTTCTTGGCCTTCAGAGCGGTTTCGATAGCCATGTTGACCTCTTTCTCGCCTACTTTATGATATTTTGCAATCACATGCTTGTGGTTGTGCGGCATAACCACTTCGCCCATGTCGCCTGTGCGGATTTCCTTGCCGCCGATGATGATAGGGATTTCTACCACTTCGTTTGACTGTTTCTGAAGTTCTTTCTCCAAAGCGACGCGCTCGGGGCTGCCGGGACGGTATTCTTTTACCGGCTCGTTGGCAGGATGTGCAAACTGAAATAATGCGTTATTCATGAGTTGATTATTTAATGGTTAGTAAATTTCCAGATATCAGTCTGCAAAGTTAAAAAAACTTTTTTAATATCTTATTTTTTATTAAAAAAAATATTATTTTTGCAAAAAGAATATTTGCCAAGAAACATGTTAACTCAAACAACAAATAAAAATAGTGTACCGTACATTTCAGAGGCAACCCGTCGAAATTGGAACAAGTTGCATTCTGATGAGAATATGAAATTAGTATCTGGAGCTAACAAAAGGATGTCATCTAAAAGTATATTACCAATTGAGTATTTTAGAAACCAGAACAACATCGCTATTATTCAATTTTTTGTTGATGTAGTTAGAAAAGAGAATTGGTTAATAACGGATGTCTTGTATTCAGTTGCCATTAATCTGTTGAATAAAAAGGATTTAATAAATAAAAAACATGTTGAGAATGTGCTATACACAATACATGCAGATGTCATTAATTATGTTTTAAACTACCATTTCCCTGATGATGAATTAGATATATTAGGATTGATCTATCAAAGTTTGATGTTGGAGGGTGAAAAGAATAAAAAAGGTTCATATTACACCCCAATATCAATAACAACGGAGATGACAAAAGATTTAGACTTTTCAAATGGTCAGTCGTTTTATGATCCGTGTTGTGGCAGCGGGGCGTATTTGTTATCGTTGAACAATGTTAACCCGAATAACATATATGGTT
>OLGV01000070.1_pt1 | contig 41822 bp, 37 predicted proteins | sample 1605761 | NCBI WGS metagenome assembly OLGV01 (sample SAMN03283245) | human gut metagenome | biome: human-associated habitat; material: feces | host: Homo sapiens | place: Peru | collected 2012
GTGGCTTTCTCCGCCGTCTGGTTGACCTCGTTGAGGCGGCGACCTGCTATATAGTTCATCTGGTCAAGATTGGCGTCGTCAGTCGGAATGCGAAACTCGTTCTCGGGGTTTTCAACACTAATGACGGTTTCCATGAGATTACGAAGACCTTCCTGAATATATTGTCCCATCGAGTGCAAATCCGTCGTGAATGTGACACTCGCCGGGAAGATTCCTTTGCCGTCTTTACCCTCGCTCTCTCCATAAAGCTGTTTCCACCACTCGCTGAAGTAACACAGACGAGGCTCGTAGCTGACCATTATCTCATTTGTCTTTCCTGCATGATATAAAGCCTGACGTGCCACCGCATATCTTGCGGCTTCATTGTCTTCATTCTGATTGTCAACGCAATATCTCTCCATCTGCCGAGCTCCTGCCACGAGTTCCTCTATGTCGATGCCAGCCACGGCTATAGGCAGCAAACCGACAGGTGTCAATACAGAGTAACGACCTCCCACATCGTCCGGCACCACGTAGGTCTTGTATCCTTCGCTGTCGGAAAGGACTTTCAAAGCACCTTTGGCCTTGTCGGTGATGGCCACGATGCGCTTGCGAGCCTCTTCTTTCCCATATTTCTTCTCAAGATGGTTCTTCAAGATTCTGAATGCCACCGCCGGCTCTGTCGTCGTCCCTGATTTCGAGATTACTGTCATCGAATATTCTTTATTATCAAGCAATTTGATAAGGTCTGACATGTAATCTTCGCTCATGTTATGACCTGCATATATTATCTTCGGATTTCCGGTGTCAACCATCTGCGCAAAATGATTCGACAAGGCTTCGATGACTGCCCGCGCCCCAAGATATGAACCGCCAATGCCGACAACCACAAACACATCCGATTTCTTACGCAACTCCTCTGCTTTTGTTTTTACATCTTTTATAAAATCAGCGGTAATAGACGACGGAAGATTCACCCAGCCAAGAAAATCACTGCCTGCTCCATTGTGCGAATAAATGGTCTTGAAAGTCGTGGCGACTTTCTTTTTATATGTATCTAATTGATTCTCAACAACAAAATTCCTAACATGATTTGTTTCAACTTTAATATCTATCATAACTTTACAAAAAAATTTTCTGCGAAGATACAAAAAATTATTGAATGTCCATGTCTAAAAATCAAAAAAGGATGCCGCGAACGACATCCTACCATTACATCCTTTACTATACACTAATACTCCCAGATATTTTGCTCAAACTCGATGATTTCTTGTTCGATTCTCTTTGATTCTTTCATCGCTTCGATGCCTGTTGCATAGTCTTGAATACTACGGTCATAGACATTTTCCACTTTGTATATATAGCTGTCAAACTGACGTTTCCAGAACAAGTCATCGTATGACAAACGCGCTGCGGAATTGTTTCTGTTATACACGGGGGCTTCTGATAGCACTGTGCGCGTGGCATCGTCAAACGGAATCCAGAACAATTCGTTTGGCATCTGTATCGAGTCGTTGACATCGCGCATTGTAACAGGGCAAATGGCTTCTATTCTCACCATCAGCTGGCTTCTGTGTGCATCGAAATACCAGTCTTCCATCAAACGGAGACGTGTCACAGACTCTGGCTTGAAGGAGATGGAAATGACCGTGTCGCCAACCTTGTTGCCGTAGTCGTCATAAATTGCCTGGTGTCTCTCTGAATTCAGCCCGGCCATAAGTTTTGAATATGGCATGGGGTTGTTAAGCTCGCCTGTCACTGTCACTTCGTAGGCTTGGCATCTGCCTTCCTTCAAAGCGTCCATGATGACATCGATGAATCTTCTCCAGTTCTGATGATTGTCTCTTGGATAATAGAACGGGAGGTTCATTTTCTGACGGAAATCAATTTCGCGCCAGACTCTTTTCTTCCATAAAACGTCAGCCTCACGAATTTCCGGATAAGGAATGATTTTCTTCATTCCTGTGGCGTTCTCGACATATAAACCGTCGTTATATGTGTCGCTGGTGATTTGTGCCGACGCCTTTGGCGCGCCGAAGAACATGCAAGCCAATGAAGCTGCTATTATTACTAACCTTTTCATATTATTTTATTTGAATGTTTATTGAACCCACGTTTCTTATCTCGCCCTCGGGACTCTTCACGCAGATGTCCTGGAACTGGATTCTCTGTCCTGACTGTGCATTGCCAATCAGGGCTATCACCTCGTCGGAGAACTTGGGTCCTTTATTTTGTTTATCAATGAATGTTCCTCTATACGTTGAGACTGTATAAGAATCAATGGTATAATTAAAATCTTTGAAATCGAAATCTTTCATCACAGCCATCACTCTGCCGATGCTAAGAAGCACTTCCTTATCAACCTTGCCGCCAGTGATGTCGCCGATTTTAACGATTGGATCCGGCACTTTTTTCACGCGAAATTCCTGGTAGCCCATATCAACCATCTTACCGGTCTCGTCTTTTGCCGACACATGAACTTTAACCATTTTTACGCCTTTGTTCACCTCGACGAAATATTCACCGTTAGCATTTCCTTTGGTGTATTTTCCACCATCGACTTTGATTGTGATTCCATCGCTGGTGAAACCTGGCGACGACACCGAGATGGGATTTTGCAACTCCTCGTACATCACCATCATATTGATTGGCGCAACTGTCACTGACGGCGGCGCCACCTGGAATTGCTCGTTGAAGTCGTAGTAAGCCATCGAACCATCTGGACGAGGTATCTCGATACGACCGGCGTATTTGTGTATTCCCACTGATGTTGTCGGGAAACTCAAAATGACCTTGCCTTCCTTGCTGTTAAGCTTCACCGGCTCGCCTTTTGCATTGTTATAGTTGTCGGTGCCCATGTAATATTTTACGTCGAAAGCCTTTGACGTATCAGCTGCCGCAATAAAAATCTCGGCCTCGTAATTCTGACCCTTGATGATGAAGTTGCTTTTCTGGATAACACGCGCCTCCACCGATTCAAACTTGAAGTCAGAAGATCCGATTTGCTTGAACAAGGCTGTGATGGCATCGTATTCCGTGGTCTGAATCTCACCCACAATCTTGTTGAGAATTGCGATTTCAGCAGTGAGGATAATATGCTCGAAATTCTTGTTTTCCCAACTCAACTCTTGTCCGTCGTTATCAGTATAGATAATTTTATTGCCGTTGTGGTCAACATCTGTGAGAAGTCCCACATACTTGTTGTAATTTGTCAAACCTGCGTCTTCCACTATATTCACGATAAACTCACGGTATTCCTGAATCTTGTTTTTAAGAACCGTGGCGTTGCCTTTGTTAATCATGAAGTGAGTCACAGCGTCGTATTTGTCCTTGGCGCCGATATTGTTAAGGTCAAATTCGTAGAAAATACGGCGGTTTGCAGGATTTATCTTATCGATATTTCTGATTAATGACTTCTTGGTATCAAGAAGCTCTTTTTCAGAGATGTTTTCTGTTTCGAGCACCAACGGTACTTTTATTTCTTTCTCGATAAAGTTGATGATTTCGTCGGTTTTCACTCTGATTTCATTAGCTTTATCCCAATAAACATGAGCTTTTTCAGGCTGTCTGTTATATTGTTGCTCAAAGATGTTGTAATAGTCTTCAATTTTATTTTCAACGCTGGCATTTGTCTTCTCCAAACCTTCGTTCACGATGGCGAAAGCATCGAGAATATCGGCCGAGACGTTCAATGCCAATAAGGCTGTGAGTACCAGGTACATCATACCGATCATCTTCTGCCTTGGGGTTTCTTTTGCTGCTGCCATTTCTTGTCAATTTTTAATATTAAACATGAACAAAAGTGGCTTATGCCTTGATATTCATCGCATTGAGCATGTTACCGTAAACGGTGTTCATTGCCGTCATGCGTTTCGACAAGTCGTTGATTTGATGATTTAAAGTATCTGTTGACGTTGCAGATGCGTTGACTTTCTCGATATAGAGAGTCATTGTGTCGTTCATCTTTTTGCTTGTGTCAGAGAACATTGCGGCGTTGGTGGCCGTCTTCGACATCTGTGCGTCGAGTTCCATAGCAGTTTCTGAAGCCTTGTTCATAGCCTTGGTGTAGTTGCTTGTTGCCGCCACAGCCTCGCTCACATCGGCGATTTTTGATGCGTTCTCGCCGAGTCTGTTGAGTCCCATGCTGAGTCTTTCCATTGTGACTGCGTTGATATTGGCTTTCTCAAACATCTGGTTAAGCTGCTCCGTGATGATGTCACCACCGACACTGCCACTTTCGTTTTTCTTGGCTCCTGCTGCCGGCTTCACAGGGTTTACGTTGCCTTCACCATGATACATTTCCCATAATTCAGGATAAACCAAACTCCAGTCCGGCTCCATGTGCACCGGTTCAAAGGCCGAAAAGAAGAAAATAATGGCTTCGGTCAACAAACCGAGCGTCAACATTGTGTTAGCCGCACCCGACCAGCCGAATAACGACATGTGAGTCAGTTTGAACAAAGCACCGACCAAAACGACGGAAGCACCAATACCATAAACCTTTGCCATGAAGTTTTTGTACTTCTTGCTTTCTGAAAACTCTTTAAATGACATATTTCCTTGATTTTTTAATTTATTTCTTTTTTTGTTGAGATCCTTCCATATCCCCTCACTTTAAAATGACGAATTGAGGATTATTTGTAAACTCTTGACGACTTCGACGGGTTGTCGCCTTTCTGTCTGCCGAGGAACGGCTGTATGCAGCGGAAACCGATGTAGCACTTCGCCGTGTCTTGATATTCATAAGCGCGGGTAGTCACTTGCAGATAATACGCCACGTCTTTCCATGAGCCGCCACGAATCACTTTTCTCTTCATAATCGGGTCGTCGCTCTCCTTGGCGTTATAGCCCAAATATGGATTCATGTCCCACATCACATTGTACGACGACGGGTCGAATGCACTTGATGTCCACTCCGCCACATTACCTGCCATGTCGTACAATCCCCAGTCGTTGGCTGGATAATGTCCCACGATGACAGTGGTGAGACCTCCGTCGGCGGTGTAGTTGCCACGCATAGGCTTGAAGTTGGCTTTCAGACATCCTTTCTCGTTACGTGTGTAAGGACCGCCCCATGGATAAGGGTTGAGTTGATGACCGCCACGTGCCGCCCACTCCCATTCGGCTTCGGTAGGAAGACGGAACTCCGACAAACCTGTCTGGCCTTTGTGTTTTGCCAAATATTTGTTCAGCTTCTCGGTACGCCACACGCAGAAAGCGTTAGCCTGGTTCCAGTTGACACCGACAACAGGATAGTGGTCATACGCCGGATGCCAGAAATATTTCTCTGTCAACGGGTCGTTGAAAGCGTAGGAGTAGTCATAAATCCATGCCAATGTGTCGGGATAGATGTTGATGTCCTCGTTATGCACGAACACCGAGCGGTCTGACGAGCCTTGTGGGCGATTGGCGAAAGCGCCGTTGCGATAGTCGGCATCCTCTCTGAACTCTTTCTTTGCAGCAGCCCTGAGGTCTATATAACTGTAATGAAAAACAAGCTTTCTTGCGTCTATCTCTTTCTTGCCGTAATAACGCTCGTTTTCAGGAATATAAAGTTGCTCGAGAGCGTCTCTGTAGTCCTGGTTGTCGCTGCGCCAATCAATCTTTTCGTCCCAATTGAGATATGGCAAGTCATATACCTCACCGGTTTTTCTGTTCTGTGTGATGAGATATTTGTCGGGGTCAACCTCACCGAGATATGTACGTGCCAGCGAATCACGGACGTAGTTCACAAACTCACGATACTCGTTATTAGTAATCTCTGTTTCATCCATGTAAAATGCCGATACAGAAATAGTCATAGGTTGCGACAGATAGCTGCCCGCGATGTCTTGACCGCCTGCACCCATAGTATAGGTTCCCATCGGGATAAACACCATGCCGTAGGGATCCGGCTGATAAAACGGTTTTGATTTCTTTCTTACGCCTACCAATTCACCTTGCTCTCCGTTAGTTCCGCAACCAACAAGCATCAATGCGATCAGGCCCGTTAACACAAACTTCTTCATTTTTATTTTCTTGTTTAAAAAAGTGTCCAAAAGTATGTTATTTTCCATTATTTTCGACAAAAACATTTCAACTTTGCTGTTTTTTTATCAACAATTTTTATAAGTATCTGATACTTCGATAGATACGAGGCTGTCTGTCCATATCTAACTTGAAGTTGTAACTGATAGACACCTCGTGCGAACCTGGCAATTTCAGACCCATAGTGTTGATATCGTAAGCATAATTGATCTGTATTCCCTTGATTGTGAAGCCAACTAAAATATCTATTGACTCCTGATACCTGTAATTAACGCCAAGACTCATCTTATTATTGTACCACAGTCGCGCGCTGACGTTAAATTGTGTCGAAGCCATGTCGCTTAACACCAACATGGACGGGTTCAGCATGAACTTTGGATTCAGAAACTGGTACTCGTATCCTGCAGCGAGATAAAACGTCCTGTCGCCAACAAAACTTGCACTTGTCGATGATTTGCCTTCCAGTGCCTTGCCTTTCGCCTCCATCAGACTTGTGGTTGAAAACGCCACATAAAACGTTTCGGGGACCATATAGAACAAGCCGAAATTAAAATCCATCAGCATATCGCTCTGCTCCTTTACCGGGATAACAGGGTCGTTGGCGTTCAGCGGCTTGGCCTTTCCGAAATCCACCGTGCGGTTGTCGAAACTAAAAGCCAAACCCATACCCAATATTCCCGAACCGAGGTCAAAATGGTATGAATAACCGAGATTCACCGCAACATTATTCTCAAAGCCGAGCTGATCTTTCATCAAAGAGAAACCTAAACCACCTCCCAACACCTTGACGGGCAAGTCTGCCGAAGCAAAAAACGTCACTGGCGAAACCTCCTGACCTGTCATGTCGTCCTTAAATCCAGCCCATTGATTACGATAACTTCCCATCGCATTGACACCTTCGCTTAAACCGTAATAACCAGGGTTTATTACCGCATAAGAATTGCTGTAATTAGTGAATATTGGCATTTGCTGTGCTTTCAACACATTGATTGCCAATATGCTAATCATCAATAACAATATATATTTTCTCTTATGCATTGAGTTTTATAACGCCTTGTTTATCAATTTATTGTCTATGTCTTGATGTTTTCAACAATTTTTCAACACCTTATTAATATTGTCATCTGAAGAGCCTTATAATATCATTGCCGTTTGCATATATGATAAGGATGAGCAGGAAGATAAATCCAATCGTTGTAGCTCTTTCGAGAAATTTATCGCTTGGCTTGCGTCTTGTCACCACCTCCCAGAGAAGAAACAGCACATGACCGCCGTCGAGACCCGGGATTGGCAGAAGATTCATGACTGCGAGGATAATTGAAAGGAAGGCTGTCATGCGCCAGAACTGCTCCCAGATGAAGCTGTCGGGGAAGATGCTGCCGATGGCGATGAAACCTCCGAGACTTTCATAAGCCCCGGTACTCGGGTTGAATATGAGTTTCAACTGTTTCCAATAATCACTCAACTCCTTGCCTGTCTTCTTGAAACCTACTGGTATCGACTGCCAAAAGTTATATTCTTTTGTTGAGACTTGAAGCATTTGCGCGGCATACACCCCTATTGTGGCATCGCCGCCCACATGCACAGGCAGCACCATGGTGTCGCCTTCACGCACTATTGTCATGTCAACATCTTGGTCTCTATAATCGACAATATTTTTCTTAAAGTCTTGGAAATAAGGCGTTTTCACTGCGTTAATAGCAATGATTTGGTCATTTGAGCGCATTCCGGCTTTCTCTGCATACGAGCCGTTAGAAAAGCCTCCCACCACAAAAGGCATTTTGCTGCTAATAAATATCGAGCGAGCCTTAAGCATCTGATTGACAGCGTCTTCCGGAAGGCTCACCCTCGTCTCCCGACCGTCACGCTCCACATCAATATACTTCGTGTCTTCCAAAATCAATGCCATGGGAATCTGGCTGAAGTCTTCAATATATTTTCCTCCCACTGTGATGATTTTGTCGCCGTCGCGAAGTCCGAGGTTATATCCGAGGCTATCCACGGTGATGCCGTATTTGTTGATTTCCTCCGTAGAGATGTATTGCTCTCCATAGTTTGCGATGAGTCCTATATAAATAAGGAAAGCGAGTATGACATTCATAAACACGCCTCCGACCATGATGATAAGACGCTGCCAAGCCGGTTTGGTGCGGAACTCCCATGGCTGCGGCTTCTGTGCCATCTGCGCCTGATCCATCGACTCGTCAACCATACCCGCAATCTTGCAATAACCGCCGAGCGGCACCCAGCCGAGACCGAACTCCGTGGCGTCTTCCGCCCTGCGCCAGTCGTCGTCCGGCAAAGTATCAAGGGCTATCGGCTCATACCTGTATTCTTTTTTCTTTGTTATCGGGTCGATTTTCTCGTAAGTGACATATTTCTCCGGCTCGTTCTTGCAGAAAAACTTGAATCTCCACGCCCCGTTGACTTTCTTACATCTGAAAATGGAGAATTTCCAGTCGAAAAACATATAGAATTTCTCGACTCTCACACCAAAAATCCTTGAAGCCATAAAATGCCCGAATTCATGGATTATCACAAGGATTGAAAGAGCTAATATAAGCTGGATTATCTTAATAAACACTGCCATTTGTCAATAATAAAAATTTAAAATTGCAAAAATACTAAAAATAATGGAATTCATTTAAGAATTTTTCATTTTCCTTCAAAAGATATATAATCTTCCGGATTCACGGCTCTTCCGTTGACCCACAGCTCGAAATGCAGATGCGGTCCTGTAGATGTCGTACCGCTGTCGCCGAGTATGGCGATGGCGTCGCCGGCTTTCACCACATCGCCTTCGCGACAAAGCACCGAAGCATTATGCTTGCAAATCGAGATGATGTTGCTTTCATGTTGAATGCCAATGACATAGCCTCCTTCGACAGTCCAGCCGGAAAACACCACTGTGCCATCAGCAGCCGCTTTTATGACAGCGTCTGAAACCGCCACCACATCAACACCAAAATGCTTGTTGTTGCGATTGAACTTATTGGTAACCAATCCATTGACAGGAACAAAGAACATCGGAATCTTATTTGAGGTTGCTTGGGGCTGGATTGTGTAGGCTGTCGTTTTTTTTATGTCAAAATCAACGTCTTCACCGTTGATAATACGTTTCATATTCTCGATATATTGGTCTTTCTGATGAAAAATCCTTTCTATCGAATCGGCGCGGCGCTCCATATAATAGACGCGTCTGTCAAGGGTGACGTCGGTATAACCCGGAATCAACTCACGAATAGACGTGAAAAATATGATACATGTCGTTAAGGCTATGAGTATCAATGAGTAAACAACCACCAAATTGGTGAATCTCATCTTACTCATGTTAAAACGGCCTTTTTCCTCGTACGTTTCAGGGTGTACGATAACTATCTTGAATTTGCTTTTAAAATTTTTAAACAAGTCTTTCATTTTCTAAAATCATTCCAAATTGAATTTTCCCGGTGTCTTGCCTTGCATTCCGCGATAAAAGTTCTCGAGCAGGGGCCAGTCTTTCTCAAAATCGCCCGACGGCATGAACGACGGGCCGTAGCCGCATCTCTTGGTTTTATAGTCTATAAAACCAAGAACGACAGGCACATGCGCCCGCTCGGCAATGTAATAGAATCCGTGTTTCCAATTCTCGACGCGTTTACGTGTGCCTTCCGGGGTTATCACGATGTTCAGTTCGTCGTATTGCTTGAAAACGGCGGCAGTCTTTACAACTATATTGTTTCCGTGGCTTCTGTCAACCGGTATCCCGCCTATTTTTTTCAGAAACCAGCCGAGTCCTGGTTTGAAGAACTCTTTTTTTATCAAGAATTTGACTTCCCTGCCCTCCATCCAAAAGAAGCAGCGACCTATTATGAAGTCTTCAATGCAAGTGTGCGGTGCTTCGATGACGATGCTTTTCCTCACTCCTTCCGGGAACTGTCCCACAAAGGTGAAACCTCTCATTTTGAGGTAGTTACGGCCAAACCATTTTTTAAAACTCATATATCGATATTAAGTCCGAGACCATTTTTCAATGTAATAACATTTGGATTCTTCTCCGCCATCTTCTCGAAACGGCTGCGGTCGGTGTAGGCGATGTCGTCTTTAGGTTTCTCCACGATATGATGCACGAGTTTGAACTGGTTGTTGTTTAACTTTTCAGACAGGAACTCACGAAGCCTGCCGATATTACTTATATCTTTTACAACCAGCATGTTATCTACATCGTAATGAATCTCGTTATTTTCTTTCAGCGCAGGTTGATACTTACCGATGCCAGCCACGAAGTTCGGCGACGAGTTTTTGTTTGTCTCCACGAATTCCTTCCACGCTTCGACCAGCGTCTCTCGGCTAAAAGGGTTGTTTTTCACCTCGACGGGAGCCTCCGGCTTCTGTTTTTTTGTTTCTTCGTCCGAAATCGAAATAGTTCCCGTGTGTTTCACTCGCTGCACCTGACACGGCTGTTTCGCCTCTGTCTTCACGCTGTCGTTCCTCCCGACGGCAGGAAGCGGAGAAGTTTCCTGCCTGACATGATTATTTACAACCTTATTTTCAACTTTCAGCCTTTCAGTTTCAACTTTTCCACTATTCTCAACCCTACACTCCACATTTTCAACTTTTGTCGGTATCATTTTCAGCAAAGCTATTTCAAGATGCAGACGTTTATTGTTCGCGTTTCGGAAATTGATATCGCATTCATTTGCAATGTCAAGAGTTTTAAGAAGAAACGGCGCGGTGCAGCACTCCGCTTGTTTTATGTAACGCGCCTTCAGTTGGTTGCTGACTTCCATCAAATCGACGATACGCCGGTCCTTGCCGAGAAGCAGGTTGCGCAGATGACTCGCCATGCCCTGGATGAAGTTTTGCGGGTCGAAGCCTTTGTTAACCACCTCGTTAAGAAGAAGTAATATCGAATTGATGTCGTTGGCGAGGATATTTTCGACCATGCCGAAATAATATTCGTAATCCAGGACGTTAAGATTGGCGATAACATCTTTATACGTTATGTTGTTGCCGGAGAAGCTTACCATCTGGTCGAAAATGGAGAGGGCGTCGCGGAGCGCTCCGTCGGCTTTCTGTGCCACGATGTTCAGAGCCTCTTCTTCTGCCGTCACGCCTTCCTTGGCGGCGATATTTTGAAGATGTTTGGTTATATCTTCGACAGTGATGCGTTTAAAGTCAAATATCTGGCATCTCGACAAGATTGTCGGGAGGATTTTATGTTTCTCCGTCGTGGCGAGTATGAACTTCGCATACGCCGGCGGTTCTTCGAGGGTCTTGAGAAACGCGTTGAATGCCGCGCCCGACAGCATGTGCACCTCGTCGATGATATACACTTTGTATTTTCCGATTTGCGGAGGGATTCTCACCTGATCGATGAGAGTGCGGATGTCGTCAACACTGCTATTTGAAGCCGCGTCGAGTTCAAAGATGTTGAAAGACGTGCTGTTGTTGAAACTCACGCACGACTCGCATTCGTTGCACGCCTCCATGTCTTCCGTCGGATTCAAACAGTTGATTGTTTTCGCCATGATGCGGGCGCATGTGGTCTTGCCCACGCCTCGCGGCCCGCAAAACAAAAACGCCTGCGCAAGGGTGTTGCTGCGTATGGCATTCTGCAAAGTGGACGTGATGGCCCGCTGACCAACGACACTTTCAAAGGTCGAAGGCCTGTATTTTCGTGCCGATACAATAAAATTTTCCATTTAAAAACAGCCTTTTATTCGGCTTGTAAAATTACAAAAAAATCATCACATTATTGTATGTGTTCATAATTTTTTTGAAAAAAAGCACGTTATACCAACGAATTTGTTATTTTTGCAGTTTTGGATATTAGGCAAAGAAAAGAATGAGGATTAGGTCATACAAAACATTCAGCGTTTTAGCCATTTTATTGGCTTTCATAATGTTAGCATCATGTTCTACCAAGAAAAACAAGTGGAACAGACGCATCTGGCACAATATGACAAGCCATTATAACGTGTGGTGGAACGGCAACCAGAGCATGAAAGAAGGTGAAAAAACGCTCCGCGAGAGCGTGACGGACGATTTCACCAAGACCTTGCCGGTGTTTAATTACGGCACAAAAGAAAATGCCTTGGCGTTAAATCAATCCATGGACCGCACGATAGAAAAAGACGCTATATGCATACAAAAACACTCCATGCGCTTCAACAACGTGGAACGTGTCCGCTGGATTGACGACGCCTTCATCGACATGGGGCGCGCGCATTTCTATAAACAGGACTATGTTCCCGCACGACGCACCTTCGACTACGCAGCGACACAATACCGCAACAGTCCGGATAGATTCACCGCGACTCTTTGGCTGGCAAAAACTTACATCGCCACCAAACAGTATGAAAAAGCCGAAGCAATGCTGCAATCGATACTCGTGGCAAGCGACAACGAAAACGAGAAGATTCCCAAATACGTCCGCACCAACATCGACCTTGTATATGCCGATTATTACATCGCGATGGGAAGGGAAAACGAGGCTGTGAGGTATCTGCGCAGCGCTCTCATCACCGCCAAGGGCAAGTACAATAAGACCCGCGCGATGTTTATCCTCGGTCAGATTTATCAAAACCAGAACGACAAGCCTCGCGCGACAGAGCAGTATAAAAACGTCATCAAAAAACACGCATCTTATGAGATGACCTTCGAGGCGCAGATGAACCTGGCAAGATGCTACGATGCCGACACCGCCACTATCATGAATATGCTGAACAAGATGCTGAAAGACAGCAAAAACAATGACTACAAGGACCGCATTTATTATGCGATGGCTGACGTGGCTCTCGATAACAACAATGTCAACGATGCCGTGAAATATTTGAGGAAATCGGTGGCTGTCAGCACTACCAACGATATTCAAAAGACAAAATCTTCGCTTGATGCCGCAAACATATTGTTCAGCAACAACGACTATGTTCTCAGCCAAGCTTATTTCGACACCGCCGTGATGACAATGGACCGAAGCTATCCTGGCTATGACAGCCTTCTCAACCTCTCTGTCATGCTCACGGACTTGGTGACAAATCTGACTGTTTACAAGACACAAGACAGTCTGCTGCGTCTTGCCGACATGGACTCCATTCATCGTAATGCGATAATTGATCAAATTATAGAAGAGTATAAGGCGGAGCAAAAACGTCTCGAAGAACAGCGTGAGATAGAGAAACAGATAGCCATGAACGGAGGCAACGACAGACCTGCCTCGACAATGCCCGGCGGCAACGAAGGCAACTGGTATTTCTACAACACCGCGACGAGAAACCGCGGACTCAACGACTTCAAGACCAAATGGGGCAACCGCATGCTTGAAGACTATTGGTTTATCTCTAACAAACAGAGTTTCGCCAAAGAGGAACAACAAGAAGAACTCTTGGAAGAAGAACTTGCAAACATGAGCGAAGAGGAACGCGCGAATTATCTAAAAGCTCTCGAAATCACCAAAGACACCACACAATACTCTCCGCTCGACCGTGGATACTACCTGAAACAAATACCTTTCACGCAAAGTGCTAAAAACAATGCGAACCAACAGATTGCCGAAGCTCTCAACAACGTGGGTTTCATTTATTACAGCGACTTGAAAGACTATCCACGCTCAATCGAGGCTTATACAGAACTTACAGAGCGTTATCCCGACAACTTCAACGAGGTGTCGGCATGGTACTATCTTTACAAAATGCACGGCAGCCGTAACGAAATCGCCGATGTCGAGAAATATAAAAATCTCGTTTTGACAAAATATCCCGACTCAAACCAGGCAAAAATCATTCTCGACCCTGAATATTTCATAAAAGAACACGAGAGAGGAGCCGAGGCGGAACAACTTTACGCAAAGACATTTGAAGCTTATCAAAACAGTCAGTATCAACGTGTTATCATGAATGTAAAGAAAGCCCGCCAGCAATATGAAAACGACACACTCTACATGCCACGCTTCGAATTCTTGAACGCAATTTCCATGGGATATGTGGAAGTGGTCGACTCCATGGCATATTCATTGCTGCGCCTCATACAGAAATATCCTGAAAGCAGCATCAAGCCTTTTGCCTTGGACGTGCTGCTGAAAGCCAACGACATGTACAACCTCGGTCTGAACATAGAAAGCGCCCGCCCGAAAGACGAGAATGTGATAGAAAAAGAATCACCATATACATTCCGTCCTAACGACGAGTATTTCGTACTCGTGATTTGTAACAAAAAAGTACGTGTCAACCCGCTTAAAGTGCGCCTCAGCGACTTCAACAAAAACAATTTCCGCATGGACCAATTGAAAATCAAGAGCCTCATGCTTAACAAAGAAGAAGCCATGCTTACAGTCGAAAAATTTGAAAATGTCAACAAAGCCATTGATTATCAAACAGCCTTGTTCCTAAACGATTATGTCTTCGGAGGAATTGAAAAAGAGAATTATCATGTCTTAATTATTTCGGTGTCGAATTATCCTATTTTCTATCAAGAAAAAAATATTGACGATTATTTAGATTTCTGGCATCAATACAACAAGTAAAAATTATGAGTTCAAACAATCAAGAAGTACCTGTAAGAAACAACCTCATTGGTAACGGTACAACCATTAAAGGAGAAATCATCACTAACGGCGACATCCGCATTGACGGCACAATTATCGGAACAGTGAAATCCGCCGGCAAGATTGTCATCGGGCAACAGGGCGTTGTGGAAGGCGAGGTCATTTGCAACAGCACCGATATTTCGGGACGAGTGAAGGGAATGATAAGAGTCGAGGAGCTGACATCTCTCAAATCGACATCACGCCTCGAAGCCGAGCTTTACACCAAACAACTGCTCATAGAAGTGGGCGCCATCTTCACGGGCAAGTGCGAAATGTCGCAGCAAGCAACTGAAAAGCCTGCGAAATGAACAAATTCATAAAACAACTGTGCCTGTTGACGTTTATCATCATCGTAGCGTCGATTTTCGCACGTAACATACTGACGATATGGTGGCCCGCCATCTTGGGATTCTTCTTTGTCGTCAGCATTGTGATGTTCTATCTCAGCGAAAAAGTAAAACAAAAAGGCATGCGTCAATTCGCCAACTTCTACATGGCAGCCACAGTGACAAAGGTGGTTTTATATCTCACCGTAATTGTCGTTTACGTCATGTGCTTCAAGGAAGACGGCAAGCGTTTTGCCATCACTTTTCTCGCTATATATTTGATTTACAGCATTTTCGAGACAATACAACTCGCAAAAAAGAAAAAAAATGAATAGCAACGAAATCATCGGATACGAAAAGATAGAGCATTACAACCCGGAACGCACAAAGAAACTGATGGAGCATTATAAGGCCATCTTAAACCTTTTGGGTGAAAATCCGGAGCGCGAAGGACTGCTCAAGACACCCTTGCGCATGGCCAAGTCGATGCAGTTTCTGACACAGGGCTACAATATGGACCCCATGGAAATTCTTCTTTCCGCAAAATTCAAGGAAGACTATCGTCAGATGGTGATAGTCAAGGATATAGAGCTTTTCTCTCTGTGCGAACACCATCTAATCCCTTTTATCGGAAAGGCACATGTGGCATATATCCCTAACGGTTACATAACCGGATTGAGCAAAATAGCAAGAGTCGTCGAGGTCTATGCCCGCCGTCTGCAAGTGCAGGAACGCCTCACCACACAGATTAAGGAAGCCATAAACGAGGCTCTTCACCCACTGGGAGTGGCAGTGGTAATTGAAGCAAAACACCTCTGTATGTGCATGCGCGGCGTGCAAAAACAAAACTCTGTGACTACGACGTCCGATTTTATCGGCGCCTTCGAAAGAAGCGAGACAAGACAGGAGTTTTTAAATCTCATAGGAAAAGATTTACATTAAATAAATTTGAAATTTATAAAATTTAAAAGAATATTATGGATAATTTGAATAACAATTATGAGTTTAACGGTTCGACAAATGTTTTGTCGAATTCATTTGTGGCCAATGTCTTTTTATGGATGTTCGGAGCCTTGGGATTGACAGCGTTGACAGCCTATCTCTTCGGCACAGACACCAATCTTATTATGATGATGTATTCTGAAAGAGCCAACGGCTCTGTCTCGATGAATCTCTTCGGCTGGATTGTAATGTTGGCACCCTTCATCCTCGTGATAGCAATGTCGATGGGCGGTGCAAAAATGAAAGCCTCCACCATGGTGGTACTATTCATCGTTTATTCAGTGTTGATGGGCATGAGCTTGAGTTTCATCTTCCTGGCATTTACCTCGACGTCAATATTCAAAACATTCATCATCACAGCAGGAATGTTCGGAATCATGGCATTTGTCGGATATACCACCAAGACAGACCTCACCAAACTCGGCTCGATATTGATAATGGCTCTGATTGGCGTCATCATCGCCTCCCTGGTCAACATGTTCATGGGCAGCGAGCGCCTCGACTACATTGTCAGCATACTCGGAGTCGTAATATTCACAGGATTAACGGCTTACGACGTGCAAAAAATCAAACAAATCGGAATGACAGGAATGGAAAACAACGACACCATGACCAAGATTTCGATTTTCGCTGCACTCAGCCTCTATCTTGACTTCATCAATTTATTCCTTTATTTATTAAGATTTTTCGGAAAAAACAAGAATTAAAACACAACAATATGAAAGCATACGTATTTCCTGGACAAGGAGCACAATTTACAGGGATGGGAAAAGATCTTTACGACAAGTTCCCGAAGGCAAAGGAAATGTTTAACAAAGCCAATGATATTCTGAAGTTTAACATCACAGACATAATGTTTGAAGGCACTGACGAGGATTTGCGCCAGACCAAGGTCACGCAGCCGTCGATATTTCTTCATTCAGTGATTTTGGCGACGATGTTAGGCGACGATTTCAAACCCGACATGGTCGCGGGACATTCTTTGGGAGAGTTTTCTGCATTGGTCGCGAACCAGACTTTGACATTTGACGACGGTTTGAGACTCGTGGCACAGCGTGCCATGGCGATGCAGAGGGCTTGCGACGCCAACCCGGGTACAATGGCTGCAATTATCAGCCTTGATGACGAGAAAATCAGAGAGGTCTGCAACTCTATTGACGAGGTGGTGGTGCCTGCCAACTTCAACTGTCCCGGCCAGGTGGTCATCTCGGGCAGCGTGAAAGGTGTAGAGACAGCATGTGAGAAGATGAAAGAGGCAGGCGCAAAACGCGCGCTTCCACTGAAGGTCGGCGGGGCATTTCACAGCCCATTGATGGAACCGGCACGCGAAGAACTCGCGGAAGCCCTGAAGAAGACCAAGTTCGTGAAAGGAATCTGCCCCGTGTATCAAAACGTTACAGGTCAGGCAGTGACCGACCCGGAAATCATCAAGAGCAATCTCATCAAACAACTCACAGCACCTGTCTGCTGGACACAGACCATGGAAAACATGATAGCGGCTGGTGTCAACCAGGTGATTGAAGTAGGTCCCGGCACAGTGTTGCAAGGATTGTTCAGAAAACTTAACGGAACCATCGAACTGTCGAGCGCGGCACTATAATGAGAAACAAGCATTTAACACCTGTCTGGTTGGCTTTGGCAGTAGCTTTCGGCGTACTGCTTGGCATTATTGTCGCGCGTTCAAACGAGGCGTCTATCTCATTTATTAACAAAGGCGGCAACATGAACCTCGTTGACAAGGTGTTTTATCTCATTGAAAAAGAATATGTCGATACTGTCAATATCGAAAAACTTCAGGTTGAAGCGGTAACAGGCATCATCGACAAGATGGACCCGCATAGCGAGTATTTCGAACCTAAAGTCCTTGAAGAAGTGAATGAAGACCTGCAAGGCAGTTTCGAAGGCATAGGCGTGACATTTAGGATTGAGAAAGACACTGTCACGATTATCAGCACCATCAAAAACGGCCCGTCGGAAAAGACAGGTATCTTGGCTGGCGATAGAATCGTATATGTAGGTGACAGCCTCATCGCAGGTGTCGGCGTGAACAACAGTAAAGTGATGAGGCTTCTCAAAGGTCCTCGTGGCACCAAGGTCGATGTGAGGGTCTATCGCCGTGGCGTGTCCGAACTGCTCGACTTCAAAATCACACGCGATGTCATACCGACCCACAGTGTCGATGTGGCGTATATGCTTGATGAGACAACAGGTTATATCAAACTCGAAAAGTTTATCGCGACCACGCACAAGGAGTTTGTCAACGCAGTAAAGAAACTGCAAAAACAAGGCATGAAAGCACTCGTCTTCGACCTCAGGGGCAACAGCGGAGGTTATCTCGTCGAGGCTGTTGACATCGCCGATGAGTTTTTACCGAAAGGCAGCCTCATTGTCTATACACAGGGCGAACACCGCGACAGACAGTACATCTTCGCGCGCCGGCGCGGTATGCTCGAAGACACTCCGGTAACCATACTCATTGACGAGGGCTCCGCTTCGGCAAGCGAGATAGTCGCCGGCGCGCTTCAAGACAATGACCGTGGAATCATAGTCGGACGCCGCTCGTTCGGTAAAGGATTGGTGCAAGAACAGTTCGACCTCGGCGACGGAGCCGGCTTGAGACTGACAGTGGCCCGTTACTACACCCCGACAGGACGCTGCATACAAAAACCCTATGACGGCGACAGAGAGAAATACATCTACGAGGCCTACGACAGATACAACTCGGGAGAAATGTTCAGCGCCGACAGCATTCACTTCGCCGACTCACTGAAATATATCACCCCAGGAGGCAAAACAGTGTACGGAGGAGGTGGCATCATGCCCGATGTCTATGTGCCACTCAAACAAGACTCAACAGAGTATTTCTTTAACAAAATTGTCAACGCCAGCATAGTGTTTCAATACGCTTTCGACTATTCCGACACTCATCGCGAAGAACTGTTAAAATATGACAACGAACGTGAACTCGACAAAAACTTCAAGTTCACCGACAAAATGTGGAACGACATTCTGAAAGAAGCGAAGAAAAAGAAAATAACAGGCACCGACGAGCAAAAAAACGTGGCGAAAAAGATGACAGCGCAACTCGTAAAAGCATATATTGCAAGAAACATCTTCGGAGATGAAGCATTTTATCCGCTTTACGAGCCACTTGACGAAATCTTGAAAGAAGCTATAAACAAATTAAATGCAGAGAAAATATCCTCTTGACAGTGATATGTTTCACAAGTTCAGGTCGTAACTTTTCTGCATTATGCTCTAAATTATGGAAAAAATTAATTTTTTGTGATTTGTAACAAAAAAAAGTGTATCTTTGCTCCCCGAATTGGATAAAATGAAGAACGAAAAAAAATTATTCACGATTCCTTTGGCAAGTTTGCCGTTCGGACATACTGATTATCAATATGTTATAGACGACAACTTCTTCGATTACAGAGACTATTCGGAGGTAAAAAAGGGAGTAGTGAACCTTCATTTAGGCATCGAAAAAATGGAAACCATGTTCATTTTGACGATTAATCTTGAAGGAAAAGTTGTTCTTCAGTGCGACAAATGCGGTGATGACTATGAGCAGACAATAGCGGATTCGGCAGAAATATACTTGAAATATGATGCCGAAAAGGACGATGAAGATGGAGATGAGGATGTCATAATCATCACAAAGAACGACAGCGAGTTCGACTTGAGCGACTTGATTTACGAGTATATCATCTTGTCGCTTCCGATTCACAGAACGCACACCGATGAGAGTTTGTGCAACCGGGAAGCCATCGAGAGACTGTACGATTTCTCCAAGTCGGAGGCAGCGGTTGAGGATGAGGAGAATCCTTGGAAACAAATGATGAAAGATTTGAAAAATAAAATAGATAAGTAATAATTAAAAAAATAGTGTAAAAATGGCACATCCTAAACGAAGACAGTCTCATACAAGAGGCGCGAAAAGAAGAACCCACTACAAAGCCGAGGTTCCAACATTGGCAAAATGCCCGGTGACAGGCACAATTCACGTTTACCACAGAGCATACTACGTTGACGGCGACCTTTATTACAAAGGAAAACTCGTCATGGAAGGAGCAAAGAAATAATTAAACAAAGGAAATTTTTTTCATAATCTTTATATTGTTTTTCCCCGCCTTTCGAGTAAGGGTGGGGTTTTTATTTTATTTCATTTATCGCTGTCCGGTAAAACTTTTGCCATCTTGGAAACATTTCCAAACGATTTGGGTGCTCCAATCAACATTTGACATATAGATTTCGTACATTTATTCAGTAAATTTAGCGAGTCGTTTTTAAAGAAAAATAACTATCTTTGCAAAAAAATTGACGGATATGGTTTTAACACTATTGCTTTTTGGATTGTTGACAGATTCTTTTGTGGCGGCACTGGTGGGACTGGTTGGCGCAAGGAGAAAGATAGGGTTTGGATGGACGTTCTTTTTGTCGATACTTTTCACCCCGCTTATTGGGCTGATAATAGCGTTGCTATCTGACAAATTGCCAGACGGAGACAGGAACTGGGGGTGCCTGGGAAGCGTGTTGGCGATAATTACCATTACACTGCTGGTGGTTTTGGCGATGATGGTTTTGGGAGTAGCGGTGTAATATTTCAGCGGACAGCAATAATTGAAAATAGTCCTTGCAGATAAGCATCAGACGAATAAATGGTTGGAGGAACAATTAGGTAGAGACCAAACAACCATACCAAAATGGTGTACCAATTCAAGTCAGCCAGACTTAGGTAATCTAATGCAGATTGCCAAAATATTAGACGTGGAACTGACCGATTTAGTGCGGTTTGAAGAATTTAAGCACGAGACAGAATGAAAAAAGAAGAAATACAGGCATTGTTCTCTCAATTTGAACAAGTATCATGCGTTCTCAATGATGTAGAATGTTGGAGTGCAAGAGATTTGTGTACCTTGTTGGGATATACAGAATGGCGTAATTTTATGAAAGTAATAGAGAAAGCTAAAAACGCTTGCTCTAATGTTGGGCATAACATAACCGACCATTTTGTTGACGTCAACAAAATGGTCGTGTTGGGTTCTGGTGCTGAGCGTCAGATAGATGACATTATGCTAACACGCTATGCTTGCTACCTTGTCGCTCAAAATGGCGACCCTCGCAAGCCACAGATAGCATTTGCGCAAACTTACTTTGCTGTGCAAACTCGTCGTGCAGAACTTATAGAACAGCGTCTTATTGAAGTTGAAAGAATTAAGGCACGTGCTAAACTACAGGAAACAGAGCGTAAACTTTCTGGCGTACTTTATGAACGAGGAGTGAATGACAAGAGTTTTGCTGTGATACGTTCCAAAGGAGACCAAGCATTATTTCGTTTGAATACTGCAACGCTGAAGCGACGCATGGGAATCCCCGAGAAACGACCATTGGCAGATTTTCTCCCAACTATCAGTATCAAAGCAAAAGATTTTGCGGCAGAAATGACGAGCGTGAATGTTCAAGCTAAGGACTTGCGCGGTGAGCCACAGATAAGCCATGAACATATTGCCAACAATGCTGCTGTTCGAGATATGCTTGTGCAGCGTGGTATAGTTCCAGAGAACCTTCCTCCAGCAGAAGATGTAAAGAAGGTTGAACGCAGATTGGCAAGTGAACAAAAAAAGGCTTTGGAGAACAAAAAGAAAAAATAATATGGAACAGAATAAGAAAGAATTGCTCTTTGAACAGATAAACCCAAATCGGTCAATAGAAGTGGAATAATTTGTGACCAAATCTGTAATACGTTGACAATGAGTTGTTTATAAAACCTATTTTCTAATGGCGGTCATTAGAAATTTCTATTAGCAAAAGGCTTATAATCAAGTAGTTACAAAGTCAACCACAAAAATGGCCGTACTAATATGACCGATTGGGGTTTATTGTATGTTTCAACAGCGAGCAAAGCGGAATCTCTCGATTTTTCAAGACATTGTTTGACATTGAATGGCATCCCTTTAGACATAGACGTTTGCTTTATATTTCACTTCACCACAAAAATAACATCTGCCAGACTACTGTATTTATTTCCTTTGAAAGCAAAATCTATTCTGCTCAACGATGCGTTGGTAAAATTGTCTAAATAAGAATTTATGACGGGTTCTATTTGCTCAAAAGCACGTTTCATCTTCCAAGATTGGGATATGTCTGAAGAATCTACCAACACAACGAACAAACGGTTTTCGGCACCAAACCGCATTTCTCCTTGGTTTGCGTATAACCATGTCATCAAATCGTTTTTGTTGTTCTGGGCATCAGCAATAACCTCTTTACGCTTATCTCTTAATTCCTGTAAAATCTCATCATGTCCTGAAGCACTAACTTTTTCTGATATTACTGATAGCGATTCCGTATGGCTCAACTCCATGCCATTTTTTTTTGCTTTCTGCTTAAGCCACGATGGTTCACTTTTCCCATTTAGTTTATCTTTCAACTTGTCGCTCATATACTGGTTAGGGAAAAATGTCACTTTCAAATCAACAGGAACATCGTCAATGAAGAAATCCACGCTTTTTATTTCTCCGACGGCGGAAATAACTTTTTGATGATGCTTGAATATTGATTCTATCAAATATGAAGTCCAGTTGTTGTACCAACTTGTGCGGACATAATTCCATGCGTTGGCTTGTATTTCAATGCGTTTGCTTTGCAATTCACTGTACCTGCTGATAACCTTTACAAATCTGCTGACAAGGTGTTTGTCAAGAGAGTTGTTTTGGTCGCCACCCCATTCGTAGGTGTCAATCTTATAAAGGTCTGATTTAAGAGCACCCTCATCCACACCCATTTCTTGATACCATTCATTGTTGATGTTACACAGATAGTTGTCGAGCATATTCAACGATTTCTCAACATCGACCTCTAATTTTTCAAAGAGTTCTTTGTTTTGTTCTGTAATTTTAGTTGAATTAAGATGGATTTTGTTCTGTTTAAGGAATTTATCCATAGGAAGCTTCTTTGATATGGCTCTGACTTTCAGCCATAGCAAAGCGTTTATGTCGTTATTAAACGCAAATAGGTTTTGGTTTCGGTATTCTCTATTCCATTTGTCGAAATTATTGTCACACATAGTCCTCTGATCTTATTTTGTACATATTAGAAGTATCTCTCTGCTACCTGCAACGCTGCCTTTTCCGCCCCTTGAATTACTATACGTCTTGTGTTCAACTCTAACTTTCCTGAAAGGTTTTATTAAATCCACCATTGTGTTAATAGAAGGATAACTGCGATTGTTATAGCTTATAATCCAATTAGGAATAAAATCAGATAGCTCAAATAGTTCTCTGAATGATTGGACAATATCACCTTTTTTATCAAAACCGCTATACCGCTGCGGTTCATATCTTTTTATTCCATTTATAAATTGTTTGTCACGCCAATATTCAGTATATGTTTCCAGCAAATGATAAAAACCTTGATAATCAGCATGACTGTCACAATATGGTGGGTCAAAATAAACCAAGTCTATGTCGCTTAATTTGGGAAGCAAATCAAGGATATTTTCATTGAAACTTTTATTGTCCTGTCCATTGTCAAAAACAGCATCATTATACCGTGGCAATATCTCCAAGAACAAATCCTTGACTGGGCGAATCAAACTCCTATTACGCTTTACTCGTTCCGGATTATTAGCATATACCAATGCCCGGGTATGACCAAAATGCCCCATGGTGATTTTTCTTGTCAGACTGCGATTCATTGCAGCAAAAGCCAATGCTTGTTTATACTTGTTTTTCAAACGGGGGATGTTAGCACGAAAATTATCGATAAACTCAGCATCTTCCTTTTGGAAAAAGATACCAGTAAAGACATCGTCCATTAGTGTATAATCGGACTTATAGGTTGATTTCTCAAAGAGAATTTCAATGTCATGCTTATCTAATTGTTCATTTGTATTTTCAACAAGGGCTATTCCAATTTGATTGTTGAAATTCAAAAAATCATTGGTAACAGTTTGATAACCAAGTTGTTTGAAATAATAACTTACAGATTGCGACCCAGCAAATGCATCTAAAGCTGTAGTTACACTATCTGGCAGATATTGCGCAATCCACGGTAAAAAGTTTATTTTAGCTCCCAGATATTGAGGCTCTGGAAACTTGTAATTGAAATATTTATATTCTTCAAAAAGGACTTTATTCAGCATTTTTTTGTTTGCAAAGGTACTAAAAATTCCGCTATCTTTTGGATTTTTCTTATGTTAAGTTTTCAAATTACGATGCCGCCAAGCGCACATTTTGCGTTTTTCGTTCTAATTTGTACTTGCTTGCAGGCCTTTGTCGTATTTTTTAGTCGAATTGAATGGCATTAAGTACTGTTAACACCTTATCGCTAATTAGATCGTGTTACAAATATGTTGCAAATATACAATAAAAATCCCATATAAATCAAAGAAACAACCGAAAATATTTATCAACAAAAAAGGCGTAACCTTTTGGATTACACCTTTTTACTTGTTTATGCTCAATGTTTGTTTTTGAGCCTTATTTCACTTCCTCGAAGTCAACATCTGTGACATTGTCGTCCTTGCCACCGTCGCTGCCCGGGTTCTGTGGACCCTGCTGTCCGCCGTTGAACGGCCCCTGCTGTCCGCCCTGTGCGCCGGCGTTCTTGTACATCTCCTCCGATGCCTTCTGCCAGATGCCGTTCATCTCGTTCATCGCAGCGTCGATACCGGCGATGTCCTGCGCCTTGTGGGCTGTCCTGAGCTTTTCGAGAGCCGACTCTATCTCCGCCTTCTTGTCGGCAGGAAGCTTGTCGCCGTATTCCTTCAACTGTTTCTCTGTGTTGAATATCATGGCATCGGCGGCATTGACCTTGTCGATACGCTCGCGCTCTTTCTTGTCGGCATCGGCGTTGGCCTCGGCTTCCGCCTTCATCCTCTTGATTTCATCGTCGCTCAAGCCTGACGATGCCTCGATACGGATGCTCTGGGTCTTGCCGGTAGCCTTATCCTTCGCACTCACGTTCAAGATGCCGTTGGCATCAATGTCGAATGTAACCTCAATCTGCGGGACACCTCTTGGCGCTGGCGGAATGTTGTCGAGGTTGAAACGACCGATGCTCTTGTTCTGGTTGGCCATTGGACGCTCGCCCTGCAACACGTGAATCTCCACCGATGGCTGGTTATCGACAGCCGTCGAGAACACCTCTGATTTCTTGAACGGAATGGTGGTGTTGCTCTCGATGAGCTTTGTCATCACGCCGCCGAGGGTCTCTATACCGAGTGACAACGGTGTCACATCAAGCAACAGCACGTCTTTCACTTCTCCTGTCAAGACACCGCCCTGTATTGACGCACCGATGGCGACCACCTCGTCGGGGTTCACTCCCTTTGAAGGCTCTTTCTTGAAGAAGTCACGCACGATGTTCTGAATGGCAGGGATACGTGTCGAGCCGCCCACCAAGATGACATCGTCGATGTCGCTCACGCTCATGTTGGCATCTTGCAATGCCTTGCGGCAAGGCTCGATAGTCGCCTGGACGAGGTCGTCGCACAACTGCTCGAACTTGGCTCTCGAAAGCTTGCGCACCAAGTGTTTAGGACCGCTCTGTGTGGCTGTGATGTATGGCAGGTTGATTTCCGTCTCTGTCGATGACGACAGTTCTATCTTCGCCTTTTCAGCAGCTTCCTTCAGTCTCTGCAACGACATAGGGTCCTTGCGGAGGTCGATGCTCTCGTCGTTCATGAACTCCTGCGCCAGCCAGTTGATGATTCTCTCGTCGAAGTCGTCGCCGCCGAGGTGAGTGTTGCCGTTTGTCGATTTCACTTCAAACACTCCGTCACCGAGTTCGAGGATTGAAATATCGAATGTACCGCCGCCGAGGTCATATACCGCGACCTTCACATCGCTCTTTTTCTTGTCCAAACCGTATGCCAATGCAGCGGCAGTGGGCTCGTTGATGATACGACGAACGTTCAAACCGGCAATCTCTCCGGCTTCCTTGGTGGCCTGACGCTGTGAATCGCTGAAGTAGGCAGGCACCGTGATAACAGCTTCCGTGACAGTCTGACCGAGGTAGTCTTCCGCGGTCTTCTTCATCTTCTGAAGCGTCATCGCCGAAATCTCCTGTGGCGTGTAAAGCTTGCCGTCGATGTCGATACGAGGCGTGTTGTTGCTGCCCTTGACTACTTTATAAGGCACACGACCAATCTCGCTTTGCACCTTGTCGTAAGTCTCTCCCATGAAACGTTTGATGGAATAAACGGTTCGCAACGGGTTTGTGATAGCCTGACGTTTCGCAGGCTCGCCAACCTTGCGCTCGCCGTTATCTGTGAAAGCCACTATAGACGGAGTCGTGCGGTGACCTTCGCTGTTTTGAATGACAACAGGCTCGTTGCCTTCCATTACCGCAACGCATGAGTTTGTTGTTCCTAAATCGATACCAATGATTTTTGACATAATTTTATTCTCCTATATTTAATTTTACTTTTTTCAAATTCCGACATCACCTTCGCAATTTTTATGCCAAAAACTCAAAAATTCATGAAAATAATGGCAAATAAAAAATTGAGAACCAATAAAACAGTGATTCTCAATTGATTATGTTTTTATGAATGGGTTTTTGTCAATATGACAAAATGTCACGTTTTATCTGTACGGATCGACGATAAAGCCGAATTGCTCGTTTTCGTCACGGATTTTGTTTCTGGTGTCTTCCATTATTTTGACAGATTTGCTTTTCTCCACTCTTGACGACATGATGCCTCCGCCATTTGTCACGTTTGTGTAATTAGGCACATCTTGAATGGCACTGCTTGAGTTGTTGATGAGTTTGTAATTATACAAGTCTTCACCTATCGCGAAAACTCTGAACTCGAAAGGCTCAAACCAACGTTGTACGCCTACCGGGCTGTTGTTATTCAGATAATAATCCGATTTTATCACATCAAAAAGAGCCTTCGGAGTATATTCGACAACATAATACATATCATTATTAGAAACCGTGAACAGACTGCTTTCCGTGCCTTCTCCCAAAAACCATTTCAACGAGCGCTTGACAGTGTCTTGAGCACCGGGCATCAATTCGGAATAATTGAAATATCCGTACACCTCAAAATATGAAGCTGTGCTATGAAACATGGTGTTCGGATCGTAAACTTTCCACTTCACTTTCGCCGAAAAACCAGTGAATCCCAATACCGGATTAACAGGTTCTTTAAATTTGAATTCGTTGATGGTCTTGGTATTAACAGAAACCGTGACACCATCGGCCTTTCTCAATATATTGAGAGTGTATTCCTGCCCTTCTGCCAATTTCTTTGTCGTATAGTAATAGGTTTGATAGCATCCGCTGTAGAATGTGGAGTTTTCGTTGTAAGGAATCCATTTCGAGACAGTGTCTAATGTAAGGTCAAGATGTTCTAAAACAACCTGACCATTGGGTAACTTTTCTTTTACAAAGTCGCCTGAAAAAGTCACTTCTATCTCATCGTATTTGTAGTTGCTGGCATCATAGTCATGGGCCAATTCATTAACATTGCCAAGGAAGCTGTGGGTTATTTTAAAGAAATTGGTATCTGCGCTTGCGTCGAGCATGGCGTAAACAATGGTGGTGTCGCCTTCGTCGCTGTAAAGGTTAACTTTATTGCTGCAAGAACTGAAAGTCAGAGCTGTTATCGCAAAAATTGTATATAATACTTTTTTCATGGTCTAAATATATTTCAAACTTGCAAAAATACAAAAAATATTGTATTACAACAAAAAAATAAAAAATCCAAGGTCTAATGTCTCTTGTCTAAAGTCTTTTTCATATTTTTGCAAAAAATTTCAAAAAAGATATGTATTTATCTCATAACGCTTCTTTAGTCACGACCCACGTTCTTCAGGAGATGAAGAACAAAGGCGAGAAAATAGCGATGCTCACCGCTTACGATTACACTATGGCGAAGATTCTCGACGAGTCTAACATCGACATAATTTTGGTTGGCGACAGTGCCTCCAACGTGATGGCCGGTCACAGAACCACTCTTCCTATCACCCTCGACGAGATGATAATTTACGCCTCTTCGGTGACGCGCGCCGTGTCGCACGCCATGGTGGTCGTCGATATGCCTTTCGGAACATATCAAGGCAACTCGAAAAAAGCTCTCGAATCGGCAATCCGCATAATGAAAGAAACGGGGGCAAACGCCGTGAAACTCGAAGGTGGAAAAGAGATTATCGAGTCCGTTGAGCGCATCCTCTGCGCCGGCATTCCCGTGATGGGCCATCTCGGACTTACTCCACAGAGCATCAATAAGTTCGGAACTTACGTAGTTCGCGCAAAAGACGAATATGAGGCTCAAAAACTGCGCGAGGACGCATTGCTTCTCCAGGAAAAAGGCGTTTTCAGCATCGTTTTGGAGAAGATTCCAGCTTCATTGGCGACAGAAGTGTCTCGGTCGCTCCACATCCCGACAATAGGCATCGGCGCCGGACACGGCTGCGATGGACAAGTTCTCGTTTTGCAGGATATGCTCGGATTGAGCAACGATTTCTCTCCCAGATTCCTGCGCCGTTATAACAACCTCTACACCAGCATAAAGGACTCGGTGCACTCGTATATCAATGACGTGAAAGAAGTTGCGTTCCCTAACGACACCGAACAATATTAATGTTTGATTGAAAAGGTAATATTGAGTTTTTTCATAACACCACAACCTTTCCATACATTTTCTGTCCGTTGTCAAAAACAATCTGAATTACGGCCATGCCGCCGCAACCTCGTAAATCAAAATCTTTTTGTGACAATCAGGAATTTTGCGACGAGTTTTTTCTTGAATCATGAAAACCGCCTTGATTTCGTTTCTCGGCGGTTTCAACTTCAGATTGCATTACAGGTTTGTTTCTAAATTATTTAAGACACACATTTGTAAAAACAACAGTTTCGGTTCACTGCGTAAGCGTCATTATATTTATTTTGACTTTTCCGGAATGATTGTCAATGGCGCTTATTTTCAACTGTCCGTTGTCATAGAATAGTTTCATGTTGTTTTTGTCACTTGTCAACGATGACTCGATATAGTCTGTTGATAAAATCTTGTCTGTTTCAGGAAAACAAACATATAAAATCACATTGTCCTCGTCTGTCAACAAAATGTAATACGTGTTTTGGGCATAGGCAATGTCAAGTATTCTGCAAGGAAGCAGTTCTTTTTTGTCAATAATGTTCTGCAGTTTGCTTTTTGTCGAATTGTAGTTTATTGTGGTGTCATTTCTTACCAACAATCCCTTTCTTAACAGTTTGTCTGTTATATTAAATGTAGATACCTGCTTTAAACTGTTTTTTTCAAATGTTGTAATCTCGCCTGTATAAGTATCGGCAACAACAATATGTTTGCGGTCGCAACATATTTTTGGCGAGAAGAAGAAATAGCCGGTATGTTCTTGTTTGTGCCATTGGGGCAGATTGCCCAAATACTGTGAAAAAACAAACTGTGGCATTTGCAAAACCGACAACATGGGACTGAAATCATAGAACTCATCGTCGAAAGGATCTGTGTCTGCCGATTTCGGACAGTCTGTCGTCCCTTGCACCGGCCATCCTTTTAGAACCCTCATAAAAACTCTTTGGTTTTCCTCATCAATAAAGAAACGTGTATGAGAGGTTATGAGCAAACTGTCGAGCTGCAATGGGATTATAGTTTTAGACTTGTTCTTTAAGTTGTACTGTATGAAGCATGCCTCGTTGGTGTAGGATAGTTTCTCCGCTATGCTGTCTTCCCAATATAAACAGGGCAGTGAGGCAGAAATCAACAAATCCTCGTCATTGTTTAAAAATGCGATGTCAAGATACATGACCTGCAGCGCATTTAAATATTTCAAAGCCAAAACTATGCTGTCCGGGACATTATGGGCTTTGAACATATAGTATTCCGGCTCGCTTATCTTGATAGTGTCCGTGAAAACAAACCGGTCCGCCTTTTTTTCAGCCAACAGAATCGTCGATGTCTCGTATTCAAGCCAAGCTGTTTTTGAGATGTCTTTTGAAAAAGCCAAGTTTGATATTGTGGGTAAATCGGGGCAATTAATGTTATAGGGTTTTGTATCAAGAGCTTTCAGTTTTATCTTTGCGGGTAATATTTTGCCGCTGAAACGGTTGGCAGTTGTTTTCCTTGACGTTTTGTTGACCTTTACGATATTAAGGTTTTCTGTCAACGAATTGAAAAAGTCCAAATCATACGAGATTCCCAATAATGGAGAAGCATTGATGAAGTCGCCGGTTTTGTTGTTGACTATGACAATATAAGGGACACCGACACTTCCTGTCTTAAAATGGAGGCTCTTCATCAAGGGATCGTCATAGTCGATACAAACTATATTGTTTGTGCCGTAGTTTTTTGCGGACAGTTTTTCTTGTGCTGTTTTGGGATTGTGGCAAAGGGCGATTATTATAGTATGGTTTTCAGGATAATACTTTTTTGTGTCGATGAAAAACAAAGGTATTGAACCCTCGCACCTCGGACAGCCTCCCACTGGAAGCAAAACAGAGAAAGTGTAGTCTCCCGATGCTCCCTTGTCGGAAAACCAGTCTTTGACCAAAGTCTCCGAACCTGCAATCTGTTCAATGCCATAAAGAGTTTCCTGTGCTTTGGTGAAAAAGCAAAACTGAATAATTAATATAAGTAGGATGTATTTTTTCATAGGTAGTTGTATTAAATTTACATTTTTATGGATGCAGCCTATTTATCTTTGTTCATGTGGTTTGCTGTAACGACTTCCATGATATCTATCATTTACATTTTTCATGGAAGTCATAATAAAATGAATTTATTTTTCCCTAAAATCCAAATCGTTTTCATAGGTTTTTTGTTTTTTTGTTATTTTTTTGTGTTTTTTTTACAGTTAACCGGATAGTTGTCATCTGTTGTCGTGGAGACAAAACATCGACTTTTGCGACGAATTTTTTTCGTGTTCGGTTTGGAAAAAGTTTTCTAATTTTGCAAAATGAAAATGGATATTTCTAATCGTATATTATTTGAAGACAATCACCTTATCATTGTCAACAAGTTGCCCTCTGAAATCGTTCAAGGTGACAAAACCGGCGACGTATGCCTTCTCGATGACGTGAAATCTTATATCAAAGAAACGAAGAACAAGCCTGGAGAGGTGTTCGCCGGTCTTGTGCACCGTCTCGACCGCCCTGTCAGCGGAGCTATCATTTTCGCGCGCACTAGCAAGGCTCTCGGCCGCATGACGACCATGGTGAAGAACCGCGATTTTCACAAGACGTATCTCGCCGTGGTGAAAAACCATCCTCCCAAAGACGCTGACGAACTTAACGACTACATAGTGAAAAACGAGGCGCAAAACAAGTCGTATATCGTGAAAGAGGGTACGAGAGGAGCGAAATTGGCGACGTTAAGATACCGTGTTGTCGGCAAATCCGACAATTTCCATCTCCTCGAGATTGAATTGATTACCGGTCGCCATCATCAGATTCGGTGTCAGCTGGCCAACATTGGGTGTCCTATAAAAGGAGATTTGAAATACGGTTATCCACGCTCCAATCCCGATGCCTCGATTTGTTTGCATTCTTACAAGATTACATTCGAGCATCCGACACTGAAGACACAGATAACCGTAACAGCCCCTATTCCAAGCGGCATGCCATGGGGGGCTTTTGGGCATGTCGCCGACGATTGTTAGGCTATCGAATCACTAAATTATCTCCAGAACATCATCCACTTCACGGTGTTCACCAACCATTCAGGCCAGATGAGATACACCGTTCCGAAGATAACAACGATGAGGATGAGCCACCACATAGTTTTCTTCCAAAGCGGCATCTTCATCGTGAAGGGATCTTTGGTTTTCACCACAGGATATTTAGCGATACCCGTCAAAGTGGCTCCAAACTTGGTGTTGACAAGCAGTCTCTGGTTCAGAGCCCATCCGTTAGCGTTCAGAACCGGTGTCAGGTTGCGTTTCCTCAGTTTCAGCCACGCCATAATCATGCTCGGACCCGAGACGACGACGATGATAGCCACAAACATGATTGCCCAGTGGTACCAATGCAGTCCAAGCCAGGAAAACAATCCTCCAATCGCGGAAGTCACCAGACCCAAAGCCAAGCCTATGGCGGCGAAGATACCGGCGAACTTGGCGATGTCAAACGGAGGTTTTATCTCTGGTTTCTGTTCGTCGGCGGGTATATTGGCATTTTCAATCTTTGAATTGACATCCGCCATCACCTTGGCGTCTTTTTCGGCAGCGCGTTTGTTAACCATGTCTTCAACATACCTTGCCATCTTGCGGTAAGGCGACCAGAAAGCCTGACGGATACTGATAGGATTTTCGATTATTTTTGTCACGGTGGCATTCCAGCCGATACCGTCGCGGTCATAGAACACGGCGTTTTTGCCAACCATGATTGCACCCGCATCGCCATCGGTCACCGCGGCGGCGATTGTCATGGTGTCCGGCTTGCCCTTGCAGGTGCAGTCACAATAGAGAATATTCATATTGCTCAACGGAGCCATGGTACCTTGTGCACCCATGTCGGACACCTTTATACAGAGGTCGCAGGCGCGCTCGTCGATATATAAAGTACCTGCCAGGAAAATGGCTCTCTTCTTGGGGTTATAGAAATCGCTGAATGTGACGAAGTTTGTCAGCAAGGTGTAGAAATCCCTGTATAAATGCAACAGTTTATCGACTTGGTCGATAGCGTTCGACTTACTCTCAAGGGCTTTGTCTTGTGCCACAAGATTCAACAAAACGTCTTTTTTGTTCTCTTCAAGAATGGTTTTTGCCACGTCATAGCCCAGACTTTCCACTTCAGCGCCTTTTCTTGCGTCCATCCAGGCGTTGTATGCGTTGAATTTAGCCATAATGCCAAGCCACTGTTCTTCGGTGATATATTCCGCCTTCGGGAGTTCTTTGTCAACAACGAGAGCCTTAAACGTTGCCATGGCGTCGTTCCATGCCGGGTTGATTTCCTTTCCTAACGGGAGTTTGTGGTCGGCGTTGACACGTGCCAGCGGTAACGTCGCGATTTCTTCGATGCTTGCGGCAAGGTTGTTGCCGGCAATCTCACCAATCTTCGCTGCCGACACATCTAAAACCGAGGCGCTGTCGGCGTTGAACGAAGCAAGTTTGCAGCGCATGAAGAAGTCTTCGACCTTGTCTTTCACCGCCAAGCAAGCCGCCAAGCAAGCCGCTGTGTCGTCGCCATAAGGGAACACATTGGCCTTGTCTGCGTCACCATCGTCTTTCCATGCTTTGAAATCAGCCAAGGCGGTATAGAAAGCCTCTATCTTATCGGTATCGACTCCTGGCTCGCCACTCCTGTCGGTGAGGCTTCCCATATAATCGATAACTGTTTTTATAACAGCCTTCACAGCCTCGTCATCAGTCGAGTTTTCAGTGATGATGCCGTCGCCGTTGAAACGTGTCTTGGCGAAGATGGCGATGCTGTCGGAGACATCGGCTATAGATATCTCGTTTTTCTCAAGACCGAGGTTCTCCAATATTTGTCTTGAAGTCTCAAGCAGATGCGCACCTTCTTCGTTGCCGGTGTTGAACGCAGAAAGCGGAATGAAAGCGTCGCATCTCAATAATAATTCCGGGTCGTTGACGACCTTTGTCAGCCATTTCGACGCAGCCACGACTTCTTCTATGTGAATCTTGCCGTCAGCGTTTGTGTCGAGCATCGTCATTGTCTTCTCGTCAATCTCCAAATTTGTCAACGGACAACTCAAAGCCGTCCAGAGTTTCCTGTCAAGTTCATCTAAATGAAGTATATCCTTCCCCGAATCTATGTTAACTCTCGTGACACCGCCAACGGTTGAAAACTTCCAATCGTAATTGCCATTTGATTTCATACGTTAATTTATTTTAATAAATTGATAATCAATACTATTCCCTATTTTTATTATTGCATAAAACGCCTTGTCCGCATCGTCTTTCAAGGCATCAAGTCGCAAATAGACCACATCTTTAAAGACTCTGATATCACGATAATGGGAATGACCTTGCAAAACCAACGCAACATCATATCTGTCAAACAAATCCGCTAAATCATAGGTCTCTTCCATATTGAAGCTGCTGGTATGCTCCTGCACGTCATTGCTTCTGAAAAAATGCGTGTGCGTAAAAACTATTATATGCCTATAACCTTGATTTTGCTTGTCTTTCAACACATTCTCGAGCCAGCGGCGTTGCTTGACGCCTATGGTGCCGCTTGCCGATTCCATAGAAACAAACAAATCTTTAAAACCGCTGACTGTCTGAACCTCAAACCAATACGTCGATGCACCGAATCTCGAATAATAATCTTTCCATTGGTTGAAGAAGATGTCATGGTTGCCCGCGGTGTAATAAATCTTGCGGCCGGCGTCTGTCGCTGGTCTCACATGACTCAAAAACATATCGAATTTATCCTTGCCGTAAATCAGGTCGCCAAGACACAAAGAGAATTTTGCGGCGGCACTGTCTTTCAGATAATCAGCGATATATGCGTCAAGATTATCGGTTGAATTTTCAACATGGACATCCGACATGGCATAAACGTCATACTCGTCGGGAAGACCTGAAATCTTGTCGTAGCCATGCTTTTCGTTATATTTCATCGACTGTGCGAAACGCTCATCCGGCGATTCGTTAAACGTCATGAAGACACCCAAAAGATCATGCTTTGTACATGATACCATTATGAATATCAATATAAAAACACAATATTTACCAATATTTTTCATCATAATTTGTAAAACACTCCTATTCTCAACATTGCACCATAAAACTTCACTGTTGCATGAAACATTCCCGAGGGTTTCAGCGTACCTTCCGCCACCATGCTCCATCTGTCCTTGAAATCCCATCTTCCGCCGAGGGTACAAAGCGGGGCCCACATTCTTTCGTATTCAAATTCATTGAAATTAGCGCCGTTCAGATACACGTCCCAGGGGTTGTCAAAGCCCATAATGCTTATTGTCAGATTGTACAAAGGGACAAACGGCTCTATAATATAGCTCCGCAAGGTATGTGATTCTTTATTCAAATCGTCGATGGTTTTCATGTAACAACCCAGTTGCACCGAGAAATGTCGCATTCTGAAACCGGCACTGGCGGCATACACTAACTCATAAACCTTATAATCACCGAAAATCCTCGAATGCAGTGTCCCGTCCACGAAAAAGAACCCGTCAGGACACAGTTCGAAAGCCGTACTGACGCTCAATCCCATCGAATAAACATTTTTTGTAAGAGCCTCGACATTAAGATGAAAGTCGGTGTTGTCAAGATGCAAGACACCTTTCATATCAACGCCGCCGTACCACTCATAAGTGTTGTTAAAACCGACAAGTCCTTGTGCTGTCACATCAGTGGAAAGCGAGTGTTTTCGAGTTTCTTGAGCATTGAGTATCGTCATCGAAAACAGATGAATCAGTAAGAAAACCACTCGTTTTTTAATCATAATTCGTCAAACAAATATTATCTTTGCAAATTTATAAAAAACTATCTTATTTCACATTAATTTTTTTAGTATTTTTGCTTTTTAAATTTTTTGTAATGAAAACCATCAAAGAGTATATCCGCACTATCCCTGATTTTCCCAAGCCGGGGATAATGTTTCGCGACATCACCACGATTATCAACGATGCCGACGGCTTCAGACTCGCTATCGAAACCATGAGCGGCATGGTGCAAGACCTTGACTATGATGTCATTGCAGGTGCAGAGTCACGAGGTTTCATCTTCGGTGCAGCGATGGCCTATCGCAATCACAAGCCATTGGTCTTGATTCGCAAGAAAAACAAGTTGCCAGGTAAGACTGTCTCGCAAAGTTATGATTTGGAATACGGAAGCACGGAGCTTGAGATGCATGTGGACAGTTTCGAGAAGGGTGCGAAGGTGCTTATCGTCGACGACCTCATTGCCACGGGGGGCACCACCGAGGCAATGATAAAGCTTGTGGAGCGTCTTGAAGGCGTAGTAGCGGGTATATGTGTCCTCATCGAGCTTCCAGCCCTGGGCGGTCGCGAGAAAGTTAAAGGATACCGTCTCGACAGTGCCGTATCGTTTGATGGAGAATAAAAATTTTTTACCATGTACGCGCTTTTCAAAAAAGAGATAAACAACTTTTTAGGCTCGCTCATCGGGATAATGGTGGTGATAGTGTTTCTGCTCATCACCGGGCTGTTCCTGTGGGTGTTTAACAGCGATTTCAACATCTTGTCATTCGGCTACGCAGGCCTCGACAGCCTCTTTATCATAGCCCCCTGGGTGTTTCTGTTCCTCGTGCCTGCTGTCACCATGCGTTTCTTCGCCGAGGAAAAACGCACAGGCACTATTGAGATGCTGCTCACAAAACCTTTGTCAGACTGGCAAATCGTAGGTGCAAAATACCTGGCAGGAGTGGCGTTGGTGCTTCTCGCACTCATTCCCACTCTCATTTATTATTTCTCCGTCTCGCGTTTGGCGACACCTGTCGGCAACATCGACCACGGCGGCATTTGGGGCTCCTACATCGGGCTGTTTTTCTTAAGCGCCACCTTCGTCTCCATTGGCATTTTCAGCAGCTCAATCACTAATAATCAAATATTTGCGTTCATACTCTCGGTTTTTCTGTGCGGTTTCCTTTATATCGGATTCGAGTTCATCTACTCGCTATCCCTTTTCGGAAAAATCGACCTGTTCATAAAACAGTTGGGCATGGCAGCGCATTACAGCTCGATGAGCCGCGGCGTTGTCGATACCCGTGACCTGATATATTTTCTTAGCGTTATAGTGTTGTTCTTAAGTCTGACAAAACTAACTTTGTCAAGCAGGAAATGGTAGGAGGGTGTATGGAAAACAAAAGAAAGAATATCAAGAGAAACGAAATCTTATCTTTGTGTATCACATTGATAATTATTGTATTAGTAAACATTATCGGCTCTTTCGTCTATACACGAATCGACCTCACGTCCGAGAAACGCCACACCCTTTCCAACACTTCAAAAGACATATTGAGGAATCTCGACGACTATGTATATTTCCGTGTTTATCTCGAGGGCGAGTTTCCGGCAGGCTTCAAAAAGCTTCGCAAAGAGACAAAAGAGATGCTTGACGAGTTCCGCGCCTATTCCAAATTCATTGACTATGAATTTATCAACCCCTCCGAAAGCAACGACCAAGCCGAGCGTCAGGAGACGTATAAAATCCTTTGGCAAAACGGTTTGAATTATTATACGGAAACAATACAGACCAACACAGGTATCCAGCAGATTATGATATGGCCTGGAATCATCATGAGTTATCGCGATATGGAAAAAGCCATCGACCTCCTTTCGGGACAATCGGGACAAAGTCAGGAAACGGTGCTTAACAACTCTGCACAAGACCTTGAATACAAGCTTATCAGCGCGATAAAAGAGATTTCCACCAAGGTCAAACCCACCATTGCCTTCACCGACGGTCATGGTGAGCTTGAAGACTTGGCTGTTTACGATATAGCAAACACTCTTTCAAAGAAATATATCATCAAGCGAACAACTCTCAACGGGCAGCTTAACTCTTTAATGAGCAGGGACTTCGACCGCGACAGCAATATTGTCGTCAAGCCTGCGTACGATGCCGTCATCATGGCAAAGCCCACCTTGCCTTTCTCTGAAAAGGAAAAGTTTATCATTGACCAATATGTGATGTACGGCGGCAAAATGATATGGTTCCTCGACGCTGTCAACGCCTCGATGGATAGTCTTCAAAACTCTGAATCCACCATGGGTCTCGCCATGAATCTCAACCTCGACGACCAGCTGTTCAAATACGGTGTCAAACTAAACAGAAATCTGCTTCTCTCTTATCCTTGTGCGCAGATTGGACTCGTCACAGGACAAGGCTCCAACCTTCAGAGTACGCTTCTGCCGTGGTATTATTTCCCTTTGCTCGGACAAGCGTCGGAGCATCCTATCGTGAGAAACATCGAGGCAGTGAAGGCAGACTTCGTGAGTTCTTTGGAACCAACCACATCGGCTCCTGAAATTCAAAAGATACCTCTTCTGAAAACATCAGATTATACCAAGGTTTCCTCCGCTCCTGTGTTTATCTCGTTAGAAATCCTTAACGAGCGTCCCAACGCAAGCATGTTTCCGAAAAAAGGCATGACAACGGCTTATCTTCTCAACGGCAGGTTCTCTTCCCTGTATGAAAACCGTATGCCAGCCTCAATCACCGAGTCGGCGGAGATAGGATTCAAGGAGGAGAGCGAACCCACATCGATGATTGTCGTCGCTGACGGCGATATCATACGCAACCAGTTGGCACAACTCGACTACGCCAAGAAAAACAACCGACGCGTCGGCTCACCACTGCCATTAGGCTACGACCAATACACAAACATCACTTACGGCAACAAGCATTTTATTGAGAACGCCGTATCGTATCTTATTGAAGGCGATGGACTTATCAACATTCGTTCACGCGAGCTGAAGATTCGTCTCCTCGACATCAACAAGATTAACAACAACAGAATGACATGGCAGCTCATCAATGTTGTTTTGCCAAGTGCCATCATGATAATTTTAGGAATAAGTTTCGCCATTTTAAGAAAAAGAAAATATACAAAATGAAAAAGAAAAACATCATTTCAATCGTAATAGTCGCTATATTGATAATTATTGCAGGTGTCCTCATCGGCAACAACCGCTATTTGAGTTCCTTGCGCAGCGAGGCTGCCGACTTCACTGTTTATGACACTGCTTCTGTGACAAGGCTTTTTTTTGCTGACAAGAGCGGCAACCATGTGGTTTTAGAGCGCGACGGCAAAGGCTGGGAAGTCAACAATGAATATCGCGCCAATCAGCATTTGGTCAACGAGATGCTCTACACTCTTACACGTATGAGAATCAAGATGCCGGTATCCATCAGAAAAAGCGACAATATCATCTCACATTTATCTGCCACTAACACTAAAGTTGAGATTTATCAGATGCTTCCGCGCATCAATTTGTTCAACAAGGTGAAGTTGTTCTATCACGAGAAGCGCAGCAAGGTGTTTTATGTCGGCGGGGTCACACAAGACAATGTCGGCACCTATGTCCTCAAAGAGGGCGGCGACAAAGTGTATGTAGCGCATCTGCCGATGCTCAACGGCTCTCTCAGTTCACGTTTTTCGGCAAATCCCACCGACTGGCGCACGCATTCTATCTTCAATGCGAGACTCAACGACATTGAATCTGTGAAGCTTGAAATCACCGACGACCCCGACAATGGCTTCATCATAAAGGAAAGCGAGCGTTATCAATACACCATGAACCGTCTCAACGGCGAACCTGTGGACTTCAGCGACAACAAGGTTTTGAACCTGCTTTCGTCGTTTGGCGATGTCCGTTTCGAGGCTTTTCTTTATGATATTGACTCGGTGCGCCGCGACTCCGTCATCAACTCGCCATTCCAGCAAAGACTGACCTTAACCACCAAAGACGGCATCAGTCGCAGCGTGACCACTTTCCGTATGCGCACCAATGCCGACTTGTTTGATTATAGCGAGGAAGATATTGACAACTTCCACGACATGATAAACGACCCCGACCACAAATATGCGCTCCTCAGCGAAAACAACGAATTTGTGCTTATCCAGGACTTTGTGTTCGGAAAACTTTTAAAACCCGCAGATTATTATAGCAAAGATTTCAAAGACGAAATTCCGCAGATTTATTATAAGGAATTGGAAACAGTGGAATCGAAGTGATTTCTAAAATCCAATCGGTCATTAGAGACATGTCTCTAATGACCGATTGGGGTTAAAGTAGTGGTTATGGCGTTGTCAATGTCTAAATACCGTTCATTTCAACAAAGTCCCAGTTTATCAAGCCCCAGAACTCATTGACATAGGTCGCTCGTGCGTTCTGTCTGTCAAGATAATAAGCATGTTCCCAGACATCGCACACCAACAATGCTTTTTTATCGGTGGTCAATGGTGTTGCCGCGTTGGAGGTCTGCATTATCTCCAGTTTTCCGTCTTTGTCGGCGACAAGCCAGTTCCAGCCCGAGCCGAACAGTGTCACGCAGGCGTTGATAAATTTTTCCTTGAAAGCGTCGAGGCCACCGAAATCGCGGACGATGGCATCGAGCAACTTACCTGTTGGAGATGTCTTTTTCGGGTTCGGTGTCATGCAATTCCAGTAGAAAGTGTGGTTCCACACTTGGGCGGCGTTGTTGAACATTCCACCCTGCGAGGTCTTCACGATTTCCTCAAGGCCCTTGTTCTCGAACGGAGTACCGGCGATGAGTTTGTTCAAATTGTTCACATAGCCTGCATGATGCTTGCCATAGTGAAACTCCAATGTCTTCTGAGAGATATGCGGCTCCAGAGCGTCAACCGCATACGGTAGTTTCGGTAATTCAATCATAATCAATAATTTTAAATGTTATTTAATTGATTTTCCTATCTCGAGACCGAGGTTGAATAATTTTTCAATATCTTCTTTTCTAATTGGAGAGCCTTTCACCTCCACCGGCTCGCCTACGATGTTCCATTTGCAAGCCTCTGCGTTTTCTTTCAACGTTTTAAGTCCACCGCCACTCCATGAAGCGCCGCCAAACAATCCGAACACTTTGTTTTGCGGCTTGTATTCGCCTATCTCGTGCAGTAAACCTACCATATTCGGGAAGATGCTACCATAATGTGAGCAGGCACCCAACACCACGCCTTTATATTTCCAAATATCGCTGAAAATAAACGATGTTTCTGTCTTCGACACATCGTAAACCTTTATTTCTTTCACGCCGGCTTCTGCCACGCCTCTTGCGATGATGTCGGCCATTCTTCCGGTGTTTCCGTACATTGAGCCGTAAACTATCACCACGCCTTCCTGGCTCTGATGCTGACTCCATGCTGTGTATCTGTCGATGACCCATTGCAGGTTGCTTCTCCATATCAAACCGTGCGAGGGAGCAATCATCTTGATATCGAGAGTGCCGGCTTTCTGTATTGTCTTCAACGCCATCGCTGACACTTTACCGACAATATTGGCATAATAGCGCCGCATGTCGTCTTCATAGAAGTCAAGGTTCACCTCGTCGTCGAAGATACCGCCGTTCAATGCGCCGAAACCGCCGAAAGCGTCGTTTGAGAAGATGATTTTCGTGCTCTGCTCGTATGTCGCCATCGACTCGGGCCAGTGGCACATAGGAGCCATGAAGAATTGCAAGGTGTGACTGCCGAGGCTCAAGGTCTCGCCTTCCGCCACGATTTTCTTGTTTGCGATATGACCGTAGAAGTTTTCCAAAGGCGCGAATGTCTTGGCATTTCCAATCACCGTCACCTCCGGCCATTCTCTAATCACGGCGCCAACAGAGCCGCTGTGGTCCGGCTCGTCGTGGTTCACGATGAGATAGTCCACTTTCCTGTCACCGATAATATTCTTGATTTGGAACAGATACTGTGCCATGAACTCCGTCTCCACCGGGTCAATCAATGCAATATGCTCGTCAACAATAAGATATGAGTTATATGAAACGCCGTTCGGCAGTTCCATGTGGTTTTCAAACAAGTCTGTCCGGCGGTCATTCACCCCGACGTAAAAAATATTTTCCGCTAATTTTATATTCATATTATCTGTTTTGTTTTTATTTGTTATTTCTTTATTTACTATTTTATTTTCTGTTTTTTCCATTACTGTCGGCTCCTCGTATTCAAACGCGTCTTTACCGTGTTTGCACAGTGGGCAGACGATATCATCGGGAAGCTGCTCCCCTTCATAGACCCAGCCGCAGACCTTGCAAACCCAGCAGCCTTTAGTGACTTTTGTTTTAGGTTTGATATTTTCATGGTAATAATCGTAAGTCACTGTATCTTTGTCGTTTACCTGGACGGCATCCACAATATCGGCTATAAACATTGTATGCGTGCCGAGGTCTATCGACCTCACGACCTTGCATGCAAAATAAGCATTGATATATTTGGGCAGATACAGCACGTGATTCACCGCGCGCAACTCCTGTTCGCAGTCA